>ENA-UEPJ01000049-UEPJ01000049.1-human-gut-metagenome-genome-assembly--contig:-NODE-49-length-138860-cov-8.846595_pt1 | contig 138860 bp, 105 predicted proteins | sample MGYA00242890_ERZ507896 | MGnify/ENA primary metagenome ERZ507896 (study PRJEB26167, sample SAMN06115508) | human gut metagenome | host: Homo sapiens | place: China:Qinghai | collected 2015-08-20...
GGGGAGACTCGAACTCCCATGAAGGAACCTTCACTAGACCCTGAACCTAGCGTGTCTACCAATTCCACCACTTCGGCGCGAAGAAATTTCTAGCGAAAAGCCCCTTCCTTGGCAAGCTCTTTTTTCGCTTTCGGACAAAAATTTTTTCTCCGAGAAATATGACCATGCTAACACCGCGTTATTCCGCGTTTTCATCAGAACCAGCATGGTGAATAGCTTCTGTCGTTCCGCACCTCCCCTCACTGCGCCGTTCTCCGTATCGGCTTTCCATACGGCCCGAACAGGCTTCAACGTACTTCCGCTGTTGTGGAACGGATCTGGCGGCAACCACTTTGTAAAAATATTTTTACCAAAAAAACGGTAGGTTGTTCTGTTCGAATAGGGTATGAGGCATGTTTCGTGCCGCGCCGGGGAATGTCCCCTCCGCCGCTTTCCGTCATCCGGGAACGGCTCCGCGCGGCGACCGGCGAACTTCAACTCGTTTGCAATGATTCAGGTGTCTGCCCATGCGACGGATTTTATGGTGCATCATCTCCCTGTGCCTTATCCTTCTCAGCCTCGCGCTGCTTCTCCGGTTCCGTGATGATGCCGACCCCCTTCCCGCTCCGCTCGAAAACGTGGTTTCCCACGTGGAAGGGCTGTTGTCCCTGTCTCCCGAACATGCCGTGGACGAATTCAAACAGGATGAAGAGGAAGAGGTGCAAAAAGAGGATGGCGAAGAGGAAGACGCCAAGGAAGCCGACGTCTATGAGGCCAATCCGCGCTATACCATCGAACAGGACCCCGAACAGGGAGAAGTCCTCCGCAGCGAGATCCAGAAAGGCGACACGGCGGGAAAAATCCTTGGGGACTGGATGGATGCAAACGACCTTGCCGAGCTGCTCGCGGCGGCCAAGCCGGTATATGCCTTGACCAAGGTCCGTTTCGGCCAGCCCTTCGCCGTTGTCCGGGATCCGCAGACCAAGGCGTTCCGGTGTTTCAAATACGAAATCAATCAGGAAAAATACCTCATCGTCGAGAAGAAGGACGACCGTTTCGTCGCCCGGCTTGAAGAAATCGACTACCAGACCTCGCTGGCGGTCATCAAAGGAGAGATCAAGAGCACGCTTTCCGGAGCCGTAACCGAACAAGGCGAAAACGTGGCGCTGGCCATTGCCCTTGCGAACGTCTTCGCTTCCGAAATCAATTTCATCAGCGATCTACGGGAAGGCGACGCCTTCGAGGTGCTGGTGGAAAAGCGTTTCCGCCATGATGCGTTTGAGGGGTATGGACGCGTGCTCGGTGCGAAGTTCACCAATCAAAACAAGCAGCATACGGCCTATCTGTTCCACAACGAACGCGGCCGGGAAACATACTACAATGCGGAAGGCGACAACCTCCACCGGGAACTGCTCAAGGCTCCGCTCTCGTTCCTGCGCGTGACCTCGCGCTACAGCATGGCGCGCCGGCATCCGGTCTTCGGCAACACCCGGCCCCATCAGGGCATCGATTACGGCGCCCCTACCGGAACCCCCATTATGGCCGTGGGCGACGGGGTCATTACCAATATCGGGCGGGCCGGAGGCTACGGCAAACAAGTCATTATCCGCCACGACAACGGGCTGGAGTCGCTCTACGGGCATATGTCCCGTTTTGCCAAAAGCATGAAGAACGGCAAACGCGTCCGGCAGGGGCAAACCATCGGCTACGTGGGTGCGACCGGCACGGCGACCGGCCCCCATCTCGATTTCCGTATCCGGAAGCAAGGGCAGTTCGTCAATCCGGACAAGCTGATCATCCCCCGCGATCAGGCGCTGGAAAAACGACGCATGGCGGACTACAAACTGGTCGTCCATGCCGTGGACGCCTATCTGACGGGCAAGGATACGGCCAGCTACGATCCCGATACATGGTTCAAGGATGAAGATTAACCGGCCCTCGCATGGCGGTACCATCTGACAGTGGAGAAGCCCCCCGTACAGGCTATTCGCGGTTCCACCCGTGGGGCGCTGAACGTATTCCCGTTTCTCCGCTCGACCGTTCCAATCCGCGAAAGGAACCATCTTCCCACTAGACCGCTCACAAAAAACGCCTTGCCGAAAAAACATCGGCAAGACGTTTTTTATGGGTGCGTCTCACAGGCTGCTATGAAAGCACCATCTTCTTTTCTCCAGCCTGATATACGGCGGAGAGTTCCGCATACAGGTTCTTGATGCGCTCGAAACGGGCCGCCGCTTCCGGCGTATCGCACAGGCCCATGATGGGGCGGCTTGTGTAATAGCTGGAATCCTCCGCCGGGCTGGTGCAATGGAACAGTTCCCGGATCATCTTCTGATCGTGGGGGATATGAAAGTCCTTGCTCGTGTTCTCGTAGCCGAACAGATAAAACAGTTCGGGGAAACCGCTCCACGCGATGGCCGACGCGCACATGCAGCAAGGCTGATGCGTGGCGATGAAGATGCAGTCCTTGGGGTCGGGATGGCCCTGCAACTCCCAGAATTGCTTGATGGCGTAGACTTCGCCGTGCCAGAGCGGGGAAAACGCCTCCATATTGGTTTCGGCGAGGACGAGAGACAGATCGTCCTTCCGCAGCACCGCCGCGCCGAAGACCTTGCAGCCGATGGCGACGCGCTTGCGGGTCAACGGGGCGACGTCGTATTCGATGACGTCCATCAGACGGTTAAACAGCTTTTCCTGCATCGTGTTGCTCCTGTATCCCTGCGGATGGCGCGGGATCATGTTGTTCCGTATTGCCGTTCTCTTCCCTAGCAGATCCGCGCCGCCGGGAAAAGGCCGGACCATGCCCGGCCGGAACCGGAGTCATTTCAGCAGTTCTCCCACAAAAGCTCTGCCTATCCACAGGCAGATCATACGGAGCGCGTTTTGTCCAACCCTTTTTGCCCTCTCCCTTCCATCTTCCTTGATGCGGCGGCATTCTCGCGGAACGGGGCACACTGGATATTTTCCGCAATCCGGTGTAAGGATCGGTTCCGGCAAATCTGCACAACCATCTTTTTTCCATTGAGAATACGCCGGAACCATCACTCTTAACCCAACGGAACTTCACATGATGCGCCGCCTGCTAGTCCTCCTTTCCCTGCTCGTCCTTGCCGCCGTCCAGCCCGCGCACAGCGCCCCACTCAAGCTTGGCGTCCTCCCCGCCGCCGACACCATCGTCCTGCACGTCGCGGCAGACGAAGGCCTGTTCGCTAAACAGGGGCTGGAAGTGGAATTTGTCCCCTTCCAGAGCGCGCTGGAGCTCGGTGCCGCCATGCGGGCGGGGGCGCTGAGCGGGCATTTCGGGGACATCATCAACGTCCTCATGCAGAATGAAAGCGGCTCGCCGCAAGCTATTGTGGCGACGACCTCGCACTCCTCGCCGGACAACCGCTGTTTCGGGCTCGTCGTCTCCCCCAAGTCCAAAGCGCAAACTCTGGCCGACCTCAAAGGGAAGGACATTGCGGTTTCCAGCGCCACCATCATTGATTTTCTGCTCGCGCAGCTCCTCCAGCAGGAAGGGGCCGCTCCCGATTTCCTGAACCGGCAGGATATCCGCCAGATCCCGGTACGCCTCCAGATGCTCCTGAGCGGGCAGATCGAATCCGCCCTGCTCCCCGAACCGCTGGTGTCCCTTGTGGAGGCAAAAGGAGCGCGCACCATCCTGAACGACTGCAAGCTGAATACCCCGCTGGCGGTCATCGCCCTGAAGCGCGACGTGCTCGACGCCCCCGACGGCGCACAGACCGTGGCGAAATTCCGCGAGGCCCTCAGGGAAGCGGCGAAGCGCATCAACGAAACCCCCGATGCCTACCGCCCGATCATGGAGGCCAAGGGCCTGTTGCCCAAGGGAGCTTCCGCCAACTATACGATGGTGCGTTTCGACATGACGCACACGCCGACCGGCCTGCCTTCCGAGGCGGACATCAAGACCTTCGCGGACTGGATGAAGGCCAACCGTATCCTCAAGAAAGACCCCGCCTATGGGGATGTGGTCTTTCAGTGAGCCGTGCGTCCGATGCGGGCATCGCCGTCCGTGATCTGAGCAAGGGCTACGGCGAAGGCCCGGTTCTGGACGGCCTTTCCTTTGATCTGCCCTCCGGGGAAACCCTTTCCGTCATCGGCCCTTCGGGATGCGGCAAAAGCACCCTGCTCTACCTCCTCGCGGGGCTGGACAAGCCGGACCGGGGCACGGTAAGTACCGGGGAAGTCAGCAGGCGCGACAAGGGAAGGATTTCGTTCATCCTGCAGGATTATGGGCTCTTTCCGTGGAAGACGGTGCAGGAGAACTTGTCCCTGCCGCTCGAACTCCAGGGAGTCGCACCGTCCACGCGCCGGAAAGCCGTCGCGGACATGCTGGACGAACTGGGGCTGGGCGGCTTGGGGATGCGCTATCCCGCGCAGCTCTCGGGAGGCCAGCGGCAGCGCGTCGCCATAGGCCGGGCCCTGATTACGGATCCGGACATCCTGCTTATGGACGAGCCTTTTTCTTCCCTCGACGCCCTGACCCGCGAACACCTCCAGACGACCGTGCTGTCGCTGTGGCAACGCCGCCGTCCTACCTGCGTCCTTGTGACGCACAATGTTCCTGAAGCCGTGTTTCTTGGCAAGCACGTCATGGTGATGAACGGCCATCCCGCCCGTAACGTCATGTGGCTGGAAAATCCCTGTTTCGGCGACGCGGACCCCCGCGGCGAGGAACGGTATTTCTCACTGACGAAAAAGGTGTACGCCGCCTTGTCGGAAACGAAGGATTTTTCATGTCCACACTGATCATCCTCTTGCTGTGCGGCGCTGCGGGCGGTTTCATCTTCGAATGGTTCGGCCTTCCCGGTGGGGCCATGACCGGAGCCATCATAGCCGTCATTCTTCTCAAGAGCTTTTCCTCGCTTCCTCAGGCGGCCTTTCCCCGCCCCTTCCAATTCTGTATTTATGCTGGCCTTGGCGTGCTGGTCGGCAACATGTACCGGCCGGAAATGCTGCTGGCGGTCCGGGACACGTGGCCAGTACTGGTGATCAGCACCTTGCTGGTGCTCGTCGCGGGGATGCTCATCGCCATTTTCGTCGTCAAATTCGGCAACCTCGACGTCACCAGCGCCTATCTCGCCACCAGCCCCGGCGGCCTGAACGTGGTGGTCGGCCTTGCCGCCGACATGGGCCCCAACGCTCCCATCGTGCTCGCCTATCAAATGGTCCGGCTTTACACCATCATCCTTACGGTTCCCCTCGCCGCCCGGATTTTGCACAAATTCCTGAGCTGAGGCGGAAAAAACGGAAACGGAAGGGACGTTTTGAAGGGCCTCTTCTGAAATGTCCGGAGCCTTCCCGCGAGGATTCCAATGCAGGAAAACACAGGGAATCCCTTTCAAGTACATACATGAAAGCGTGCCGGGGCGTCCGTTTTCCAGGCGCTTGGATGGGGGCATACGGAAACGTGTTCTCTCCCATCACAGGGCTCCGAAGCCTCTTGCAACAGTTATCTACTGATAGGAAAAAATCATGCGTGCCCTCTTCCGTTACCTGCTGGCGCTGGCGGCCTTGTTGGCGATCTGGCAGATCGGATCGCTGGCGCTCGGCGAATTTCTGCTGCCGCGTCCTCTGGACGTGCTGGCTTATTTCGGGGAAGCGCTCACCACAGGCGCATTCTGGCAACATGCCGGGGCCAGCGCCTGGCGGGTGCTCTCCGCCATGAGCCTCGCATGGCTGGTGGCTTTCCCGCTCGGGCTCATTCTGGGCCATGTCCGTTCCGTGGACAATACGTTGTCCCCGATGGTCTTTTTGACCTATCCTCTGCCCAAGATCGTGCTGCTCCCCCTGTTCCTGACCTTGTTCGGGCTCGGGGATCTGCCCCGCGTCCTGCTCATTGCCCTGACCACGGGCTACCAGATCCTCGTCGTCACGCGGGCCAGCGCGCAGGGGCTCGACAAAAAATATCTCGATTCCTTCCGCTCCCTCGGCGGGACGCCGCTGCAGATGCTGCGGCATGTGCTCATCCCCGCCGCCTTGCCCGACGCCATGACCGCGCTCAAGGTCGCCAGCGGCACGGCTGTGGCGGTGCTGTTCATGGCGGAGTCCTTCGCCACGCGGCGCGGCCTTGGCTTTTTGATCATGGATGCGTGGGGACGGGGGGATCAGCTTGAGATGTTTACGGGCATCCTCGCCATGAGCCTGCTGGGGGTGGCCCTCTACGAATTGTGCAATGTGCTCGAAACGCGCAGTTGCCGCTGGCGGAACTTCCACATGGCGGGGAAACGCTGATGATGCCTGCGGAAATGCTCTGCGTGGCGGCTGGCGGGGCGCTTGGCGCGCTGTGCCGCCACGGTGCTTCGCTCTGGTGCGCCGACCGCTTCGGCAAAGCCTTCCCCTGCGGGACGCTGCTCGTCAACGTCTCCGGTTCGCTGCTCATGGGCCTGCTGGCCGGATGCTGGCAGCGATGGGGAACGCCTTCCGCGTTCGCGCTGTTCGCAGGGGCTGGATTCCTCGGCGCGCTGACCACCTTCTCCACCTTCTCAATGGATACCCTCGCCGCTTTCCATGCCGGGCATCCCGCCAAGGCAATGCTCAACATCGGGCTGAATACAACGTTATGCCTCACCGCCACGGCTGCGGCCTATTTTCTCATTGTCCCGTAACCGGAATCACGCCATGATCTTCTCCAGAAATGCCCTTGCCGTCATGCTCGGGGGCGGCGCAGGCGCGGTCTGCCGCGTCATGACGGGCTTCGCCGTGATGGAGAAGCTGCCATCCGGATTTCCGCTGGGCGTATTGTGCGTCAACGTGCTCGGCGGGTTCCTGATGGGCCTGCTTCAAGGCTGGATGCGGCGCACGGGCAACACGTTCGCCACGGGTTATTGCCTGCTCGGGACGGGCTTTTTGGGGGGCTTTACCACGTTTTCGACCTTCTCGCTCGACACGTTTCTGCTCTATCGCTCCGGCGATGCATCCTTGGCCGCGCTGAACATAGCCCTTAACATGGTGTTGTGCCTCTGCGCGGTCTGGGGAGGATACGCCCTGCTCGCCCCCCGCCCGGAACGCCCCACCGCGCCCTCTTGAGAAGGATTTCTATACTCTTCCGGCCTTTTCTGATAGAAACTCCCCGTGTATCCCGGAATTCCTCCCGGAAAGGAAACGATATGCGTACTCTGCTGATGCTGCCCCTGCTCCTTCTGCCCTTTACGGCGCAAGCCGCGTCCCTGCTTCCGGGCGGCGACTATCCCGCCCCCGACTGCCGCTCCCCGCTGCGGCCTCTGCCCGGCGACAGCCCGATGGACTGGAGGATGTACCGCTCCGACATGGAAGCCTATCGCCAGTGCGTGGAGGCGTATCTCGCCACTGCCCGGCAAGATGCGGAGCGTATCCGCAAACGGATGGAAAAAGCCGTGCGCGAGTACAATGAAGAGTCAGGGAATCTGTAACAGTACCATCCCACCTCATGCGCACCTGACGTATGGCGGCCCGCTCCGACGTGGGGCGATCAACGCTGAAAGGCGTTCCTCCTTTTCCGAAGCGCCCCGCATATAAGGACCCACCGATTCCAATCTGTTTGATATCTCCTCCGAAGCCTTACGGACGGCGCTGCGCCATCCCGCCGAGGCCGGAGAGCCGTTCCCGCGCGACGCTTTGTTCCGCAGCCGGCCCCCTTTATCCAGCAAACCGACCCGCCGTCATACGGCGAGGAGTTTTCCATGACACGAGTGCTTGCCTGTTTGGCCATCGGAGCTTGGGTTTTCCTGCTCTGGCCTTTTCCGATCACGACGTTTATGGCCACGTGCATGGCCTGCGTCACCTATCCGGCATACCGCAAGCTGCACCGGAAAATGTCTCCCTCGTGGGCCATGACAACATACACCGTGGGCCTCGCGGCCATCACGATCTTGCCGATCGCCACCGTGGTGTCGCTGGTGACGCCGCAAGCCGTCGCAGGGCTCAAAATTCTCGATGGCCTGCGCGACTCCGGCTGGATACACAGCCCGGAAGCCCAGGCGTGGTTCGCTTCCGTGGACGCATGGCTCAAAAACCTCCCCGGGCTTGAGGGCGGGCTGGATCAGCTTGCCAGTACCGCGGCGGGCCTTGCCGGGACGGCGGCCCGGACCGTGCTTGCGGGCGGCGTGGGCATTGCGGGCGGCGCGTTCCAGGCCGTGCTGGTGCTGTTCCTTTTTGTCATGATCACAATGATGTGCGTAACCCGTGCGGATCTTATCCACGAATTCGCCTGCCGCCTGACCCAGTGGCCCGCCGAAGTCATTGACCGTTTCGTTTCAACCATCCGTAAGGCCATCTTCGGCGTCTTGGTGGGAGTCGTGTTTGTCGCGCTCATTCAGGGGTTCCTTTGCGGTGTGGGCTTCGCCATCGCGGAAGTCCCCCAACCCGCGTTCTGGGGCCTCATTGCCGCGTTCGTGGCTCCCATCCCTTTTGTCGGCACGGCTCTCGTCTGGCTGCCGGTATGCATTTGGCTGTGGCTCACGGGGTCCACGGTGGCCTGCATCGGCCTTGCCATCTGGTGTGCGCTGGTCGTAGCCGGGGTGGACAACCTGCTTCGCCCCTTCTTCCTGAAGACAGGGATCGACGCGTCGGTCGTTACGCTGATCCTCTCCATCCTCTGCGGCCTCGCCGCGTTTGGGCCGGTAGGCGTCTTCGCGGGGCCGGTGCTCGTCGCCGTCGCCATTCAGGCCGGCAACGAGAGTACCCTCTGCCGCAAGCACTGAGCATGATGACGCCATAAATCCGAAAGGCGGGTATCCCCGCCTTTTTCTTTGGCCGAACGCCACAGGCATTTATCGAAAACATATTGAAATATCATCTCAACTCATTGATGGCAGAGAGAAAACCTCTCTAATCATCCCTACAGGCTATTGTTCTCCATTCTCCTTATCATCATAAGAGCTATTCCATCCCCCGGAAACAACTGTTACCTGCGCGTACGGTTCAAACGTTCCAACGCGTCGTCTACCTTCAATAACTTACATATATAGAATAGATTACCCTAAAAAATAGCCATCGGAACACGCTTCCGCCATACAACCTCCCCGCGCACAGGAAACCTTCGGAGGCAAGAGGGCTGGGAATAAACCTTTTTCAAAACCGCCTCTCCTCCCCGTATCTCAATAAACTTATCACTCCCACTCTGCAGCAGTACAAATTTTTCATCTTCAATAAGTTCTTCATTTTGCACGGTTCGGCAATGAGAGAGGCCGAAACGGCTCCAATAAGCCAAAAAGTAAAGAAGTTTGTACCAAATCAAGGTATTTACAACCTTTTGCCTATGGCTATTATGAAGGAAACAGTTTGACCGAGACTGTCCCCACATTGGTATAAAGGAGTTTTTCACATGTTGCACAAATACAAGATGCTGCCACTCGTTGCTGTCATGCTCGTCATGTCATTGGTCTTTTCGGCACAGGCCGCGCCTGTGGTTCCCGACTTCGTCCCGCTGGTCCAGTCCGCCGGTAAGGCCGTCGTCAATATCAGCACCGAAAAGAAAGTCATGCAGCGGGGCGGTATGCCTTCCGAAATGTTCCGCGGGCTTCCCCCGGAATTTGAGCGTTTTTTTGAACAGTTCGAAGGCAACAGCCGCAATGCCAAGCCCCGTACGCAGCGCTCCCTCGGTACCGGCTTCCTCATTTCCTCCGACGGCTACATCGTGACCAACAACCATGTGGTTGCTGGCGCGGATACCGTTCTCGTCAACCTTCAGGGCAGCACCGGCAAGGAGCATTCCCTCAAGGCTCAGGTCATCGGGACTGACGAAGAAACCGACATCGCCCTGCTCAAGGTAAAGGCCGACGCGCCCCTGCCGTTCCTGAACTTCGGCAACTCCGACAAGATGGAAGTGGGCGAATGGGTCCTCGCCATCGGCAACCCCTTCGGCCTGGGACACACGGTTACCGCGGGCATCCTGAGCGCCAAGGGCCGCAACATCCAGTCCGGGCCGTTTGACAACTTCCTCCAGACGGACGCCTCCATCAACCCCGGCAACAGCGGCGGCCCCCTGATCAACATGGAAGGCAAGGTTATCGGCATCAACACGGCTATCATCGCCAGCGGTCAGGGCATCGGCTTCGCCATCCCGAGCAGCATGGCCGAACGTATCGTCAACCAGCTCAAGCAGGACAAGAAGGTCAGCCGCGGCTGGATCGGCGTCACCATTCAGGACGTGGATGAAAACACAGCCAAGGCCCTCGGCCTGCCCGAAGCCACCGGCGCTCTCATCGGCTCCGTGATGCCCGACGAACCCGCCGCCAAGGGCGGCATGAAGGACGGCGACGTGGTCCTCGAAGTCAATGGCCAGAAGATCGACGACTCCAGCGCCCTGCTCCGCGCCATCGCTACGGAAGCGCCCGGTTCCAAGGTCAACATGGTTGTGTGGCGTGACGGCGAACGCAAGAACATCACCGTCCAGCTCGGCGAACGGAACCTCAAGGCCTCTTCCGGCAAGTCCGGCAGCGCCGTTGAACAGGATGCCCCGTCCATCGGCCTGTCCGTCCGGCCTCTGACCAAGGAAGAAGCCCGTACCGCCAACGTCAAGCCCGGCACCGGCCTCCTCATCGTGGGCGTCGAGCCCGGCAAGCTGGCCGCCGAAGCGGAACTCCGGGAAGGCGACATCATCCTGAGCGCCAACCTGAAGCCCATCAAGTCCGTGGAAGAGTTCAGCAAGATCATCCGTGAAGACGCCAAGAAGCGCGGGGTCGTCATGCTCCAGCTCCAGCGTCAGGGGCAGACCTTCTTCCGCTCGCTGGCTCTGAGCGATACGCCCGACGGCGCCAAGAAGTAAATAAAACGCACGTAAACGGATAACCAAGAGGGGGGGCAACCCCCTCTTTTTTGTTCCAAGCCCAAGAGAGAGAGAGAGAGAGAGAGAGAGAGAGAGAGAGAGAGAGAGACTCGTCCCACGGAAAAAGGATCAAGTGCCGATAAAAAAGAGCGCCTTCCGGCTCAATAAGAGAGCGCCGGACCAGCCTTGCCTTTTCCGCAGGAATGACTATACTTCATCCTACGCGAATGGGGACTTCGTTGTACGGAGTTCCACGTCTGCCTATCCCTTTGGGGGCGCATTGGTTTCGACGGGGATGTTGAAGCCGAAGTGGCAGGCCGAGGCGCCGCTGGCCTCGTTAAAAGCGGCACCATAGTAATTGGCAACGATTACGAATACGCTTACGCTGCTTAATTAAGCGGCACACCGAACCGGCTCACGCCCGATAAGCTGGCAAGGTGTAAAACTATCGGGCTGGCGTGGCGTTGTGTTTGCCGGGCGACGCGCGAGACTTTACGGTGAACTGGCCGACGGACGCCCTGATTGGGGGCCAAGCCTGAGGCGAGATATGATACCCAACCTAAGCCTGTAGATGCTTCGCGTGAATCTTTCTCGGACGGGGGTTCGATTCCCCCCGCCTCCACCATTCAAAAAATTTGTTGCCCAACGTGGTCCAATGAAGGCCGGAATCTCTCCAACACGAAGAGGTTCCGGCCTTTCTTGTATCTTTTGGCGTTAAAAACATCCCATTATCATCAAAAACGAAGACGACCGCCAAGCCTCTCCTCCCTCCCGAACTCTCGTATTCGGTATTCCACGACTGCCCTTTTTGCTGGATGCCCGACCAGAGATTGATTCAGCCTCTAAGAAGACAAGCCGGGATACAGCTGCATCCCGGCTTGTCTGTGATAAAGGAACTTTCCTCTCGCTATCAGGCAATACTCCCTCTTACCCCAAAATGACGGACAGGGAGTCGATAACGCCAAAAATGTTTGAAAGAGGAAGGATGGGGAGTCCGGGGAAGGGAGGGGAACATTTTCTATAGAAGTTTTCCCCTCCCTTCCCCGGTTGCCTCATACTCTCAAAATTACAGGGTCAATCCGCGATCCATGCGGGCGAGCGTCTCATCCTTGCCGATGGCGAGCATGAACTCGGGCAAGCCGGGACCGCCAATCACACCGGTGATCGCCACGCGCACAGGCTGCGCGACCATCTTGAACTTCACGCCGAGGCTTTCCACGTACGAATGGATCACGTGCTCGATGCTTTCCTTGTCAAAAGAAGGAAGCGCCGCAAGCTGATCACGGATGACCTTCACGTGCTCCTTGCCTTCGTCCGTCAGCCACTTGGCAACGCCCGCTTCGTCATAAGGCAGATCGGCGGACTTGTAGAGCAGCTGGGCAATGCCGTCGGCAAGCTCGATAAGGTTCTTTGCCCGTTCGCGGTACAGGGGAACCAGCGGTTCAATGGAAGCTTCCGTCGCACCCGTGAATCCTTTCTGATGAATGAAAGGCAGGACCAGACGGGCCAGGTCGTCAAGCGGCGTCTCCCGCAGGTAATGGGCGTTGAACCACAGGAGCTTGTCGGGATCGAAAGCGGAAGCGGAACTGTTCAGGTTCTTTCCATCAAAAAGATCAATGAGTTCCTGCATGGAGAACAGTTCCTGATCCCCGTGCGACCAGCCGAGGCGGACGAGGCAGTTGACCAGCGCGTGCGGCAGGAGGCCGTCATTCTGGTACTCCACCACGGAACGCGCGCCGTGACGCTTGGAAAGCTTCTGGCGGTCCTTGCCAAGGATCATGGGCACGTGACCGAACACGGGCAGTTCCCACCCAAGCGCCTGATAGATGAGGATCTGCTTCGGCGTGTTGGAAACGTGGTCGTCGCCGCGAATGACGTGGGTAATCCCCATGTCGTGGTCGTCCACCACCACCGCCATATTGTAGGTGGGCATACCATCACTACGGCGCAGGATCATGTCGTCGAGCTCGGAAACGTCCGTGGCGATATGCCCTTTCACCATGTCGTCGAACACCACACGGCCTTCGGTGGGAATCTTCAGGCGCACGACGCGGCCGGGCCCGGCATCGAGGCCGCGCTCGCGGCAACGACCGTCGTAGCGGGGCTTTTCACCTTTGGCGCGGGCGGCTTCACGCATGGCTTCCACTTCTTCGGGCGTACAGGAGCACCAATAGGCATGACCGCTCTCAATCATCTTGTCGATGACTTCATTATAGCGGTCCGTGCGCTGCGTCTGATAGGTCAGCTCGCCATCCCAATCCAGCCCAAGCCAGCGCATGGAGGCCAGAATCGCGTCCGTGTACTCCTGTTTCGAGCGCTCGGTGTCCGTGTCCTCGATACGCAGACGGAATTCACCGCCGTAGTGACGCGCAAGAAGCCAACAGAACAAAGCGGTGCGGGCGCCGCCGATATGCAGATGCCCGGTCGGGCTCGGCGCGAACCGGGTGATAATCTTAGACATGAAAGACTCCTGAAAAAATCAGCGTTGAGGTTTTTGTTCCGGCTGCCAAAGCAGTTCAACGGCCCCCGTCTTGGCGTCCTTACGTGGAGACGCGGGACGGCGGCAGGCGACAAGCGCCCCGGAGGGGATGTCCCCGGCTGCGGGGATAATGGCGAACCCGTCTTCCGTACAGGCATAGCGGGCATGTCCCATGCCGGGGACGGGGAAGGACTCGGACAAGATACGGGCAACGACCCCATTGGGGTCCATCGCCGGAAAAAGAGCTGTTTTGGCGATGGGAGCGGCCTCCGATTCAGGCCGAAGCTGCATGAACGACAAGCTCAGCGAATCCTTGGGCAGCTTGGCGTAACGGGCCAGATCCGCCAGCCATGCCGGGGCCACAGCAAGCTGCGACGCGTGGCACCAGCGACGCTCGCGCGTCTCCAACAGCGGACACGGACCAAGATGCGGACAAGGAGCCACAGGCGTCAGCCCCTCCTCCAGCGCCGTTTCCCGGAGCTTCGCGGTAAGCGTGCCGCCGAGCCGCGTGCCGGGCTCAACGAACAGCGCCGTGCCTCCAGGATGCAGCGTCCGCCCCACGGCGACGGCGAGATCCGCCATACGTTCATCGACGCTGACGCCCGGCTTGTCCTTCAATTCGTTGAGCACATTGCCCGCCATGAGCAGATACGGAGAGCGCAACTCGCGGAATGACTGCATCAGCGGCGAACGCACCAGACGGATCGTCCAGTTCAGCGGTTCACCGGAGAGTTTCGCCATGTGTTCCAGTATGGAGCGCCCCATTTCCATGGGACGGGGAACCGTATCCACGCAGACCAGCGTCAGCGGCACAGCCCGCCAGTCGGGACGGGACAGCCACAAAGCAATAGGCAGGGTCAGCGGCCCGCTTCCGAGGTCGGCGATGGTCACCGGCGTTTCGGCGTCGCAAACGGGGACGGGCAAATCCAAACCCGGCAAGAGGCCGGTCAGCCGCACAAGATTCCACGGCAAAAAATAACGCAGATATGCCGACACATACCGGGGCGCGCTCCAGTAGGAACGCCCGAGCCCACCGCGCTCATAGGTGAGCATGGCGGACAGGTCACGGATGGCCTCCGGCAAATCGGCGCGGTGGTTGCGGGACAGCGGCATCACCGCATCCAGCGCCTTGGGGAGCTGCGCCAGCGCGTTGCGGCAAAAAGCGTCCAGCGGAGAAAACAACGGGCGGCACATCGGATGCCCTGCCGCGTGCTTGACCGGCGCGGACATGGGCCTTACCGGGCCGTCGGCACGCGGCCCACCGGGGCGGCGTTCTCCGGGACCGTTCTTCGGATTGTTTCCGGAACGCCCCTGCCCTGCATGGCTGTTCCGGGCGGGACGTTCCTGATCGGCGCGGCTGTCCTGCCGGGGTGCGGGGCGCTTTTCCGCCGGGCCACGGGACGGGGAACGCGGGGCCCCCTTTTCGGAAGTCCCCGCGTTGTTTCTACGTTTAGGGGAGGATGACTGGCTCACGATGCCGCACGCGCCTCAAGAGCGGCCACGGCCGGCAGGGTTTTGCCTTCCAGCACTTCGAGGAACGCGCCGCCCGCCGTGGAAATATAATCCACCTGACTGGCGTAGCCGTATTTCTCGAGGGCCGCGATACTGTCACCGCCTCCGGTAACCGTATAGGCGGACGTTTCCGCAACGGCCTTGGCGATGGCTTCCGTTCCCTTGCCGAACTGGTCGATTTCAAACGCGCCCACAGGGCCGTTCCAAACCACGGTGCCCGCCTCGGCGATGATCTGAGCGTACATTGCGGCGGTGGCGGGGCCGATATCGAGGATCATGTCGTCAGGGCGCACTTCCTCGACCTTGAGCACGGTCGCCGGAGCGTGTTCTTCCAGCGCCGGGCCGACAACGACGTCGACGGGCAGCGGGATGGCCGCGCCGCGCCCTTTGGCCTCTTCCATGATCTTGGCTGCGGACTCCACCAGATCCGGCTCATACAGGGACTTGCCCACTTCGTATCCGGCGGCCTTCAGGAAGGTATTGGCGATGCCGCCGCCCACGATAAGCTTGTCCACGCGCTTGGAAAGATTGTTCAGGACTTCAAGTTTGGTCGAAACCTTGGAGCCGCCGATGATGGCGAGCAGCGGATGCTTGGGCGCATGGAGGATACGGGTTACGGCTTCGAGTTCGGCGGCCATGAGCAGGCCCACGCAGGCGACCTTGGCGAAACGGATGGCCCCTTCGGTGGAAGCCTGCGCGCGGTGCGCCGTGGCGAACGCATCCATGACGTACACGTCGCCGAGCGCGGCCAGCTTGCGGGCCACTTCCTCATTATTCTTCTTTTCGCCCTTGTTGAAGCGCACGTTCTCGCACAGGACGCATTCGCCGGGCTTTACGCTGACGCCGTCCAGATAGTCCTTCTCAAGCCTGACCGGAACGCCGAGCAGTTTCTCAAGGCGTTTGGCCACGGGAGCCAGCGAAGCTTCTTCGGAGTAAACGCCTTCTTCGGGACGACCAAGGTGCGAGAGCACGATGATGCCGGCGCCTTTATCCAGCGCGAACCTCAAGGACGGAATGGCCGCCCGGATGCGCTTGTCGCTGGTGATTTTCCCTTCCTTGACCGGGACATTGAGGTCTTCACGAAAAACAACGGTCTTCCCTTGCAGATCAAGGTCGGACATGAGACGTACGTTCATTGTTCTCCTCCTAAAAAAGAGGTTGCGCTACAGGGTATCGAATACGGAGGCAATGCCACAAAACGCGGCTTCTTGCAAACGGACGGCGCTTATCCGAAAACCATATGCCGCATGTACAGGGCCGTAAAATCGGGACGGGCCGCCAGATCCACAAGCGTACACCCGGAACTCCAGCGGACCAGCCTCTCCCGCAGTTCCGGGCGCGTCAGCAGAAGCGCCGCCCCGCGCAGGGAGGTGTTGCCCTCCGCCACAGTGCGCGCCTGCAGGCCCTGCGGCAGAAAGCCCAGCCGCTCCAGTGCGGTTTCCGGCATGTGTTCCCCGAGCGCACCGCCGAGGCAAACCCGCGCGAGCGCCCTGCTCTCCAGCCCGGACGCCGCCAGCAGGCTTTCCAAAGCCAGCGAAAACGCGGCCTTAACCTTGAGGATTTCCTCCACGTCGGCCCCGGCAAGCTCCATGCCGCCGGGCAACGGCAGGCTCCAGCCAGCGGCCCCGCGTTCGACGGTTCCGAGCAGGCGGGCGGCCAAAGGTGAAACAGAAGCCGACGCAAGGCGACCCGTGGCGTCGAGGAAACCTGTCCGCAACAGCGCATCCAGCAGCGACAAATAGCCCGTGCCGCAAATCCGTTTCGGTTCCGTGTTGCCGATGACCACGGGAGACAGGCCGAACGGACCGAGCCGGAATCCCGAGACGCTGCCCGTATCCGCCACCCCGCCGTAGCGGAGCCCGATGCCTTCGAGCGACGGGCCGAGCGGAACGCTGGCAATGAAGGAGCGTTCCTTATCCAGAGCGAGCACGAATTCGCCGTTCGTCCCCATGTCCGCAAGCAGAAAAGGAAATTCCGGCGATTCCCCGTACAGGAGGGCCGCCATGCCCGCGCTGATGTCCCCGCCCACGAACGGGGCGGGCTGCGGGGGAATCCACGCCGGAGGCAGACCGGGCAGCTCCGCCGTGCGGCCTCCCGGCTCCGTCAGCCGGTACGGGGCGGCACACAATCCGGCCACATCTTCATTCAACAGGATGGAGGTCATGGCGGTATTCCCCGCGATGCACAGTTCCGCCACCGGGACGCCCACGTCCGAGACAACGCGTTGCAGGAAGCGGAGCACGAGATGCCCCAGCCGTTCCCGGCCCTCCTGATTCCGGGCGGCGGCAAGGCGCGACACCACATCGCTCCCCGCGCCCATCTGCGGATTGAGGGCCTGCCCGGACGCAGCCTCATGCCCCGTGCCGTCGAGGAGCCGCCAATGGATGGATGTCGTCCCCAGATCCACGGCCAGCCGGAACGGGCCCGCATCCGGCCTTATGTCCATCCGTTTCCGTTTTTCGGACGGCGGAGGAGGCAACTCAACAACCATACCCGCAACGGCGGCATGGCGGCAGGCCAGCCGCCAGCCGCCGCGCACGGCCTCCGCGCCGAGGATGGCGCTATCCGCGTCGCACGGCTCGGGCGTCCCTTCAAAAAACCGTACCCGGCACGCCCCGCAGCGCCCGAGCCCCGAACACAGCGCGGGAGGGGACAGTTCGCCGGACAGCCAGATCGTCTGGGCAAGCGTCTGCCCCGCTTCCACAGGAAGGATGTGGTTGAGGCCGGATGAATCCACGACACGCACGCCTTGAGCCGCGTGGACGGCATCCACGACTACGGCGGCATCCGAATCCACGGCATGTATGCCGCCAGCCGCCCCGGGCTTCCGTCCGCTCACATCCAAAGGCGCACCCGCCATGCCCGCGCCATCAGCCATCGGCATTCTCCCGTTTGCGCTTCGCCATATGCATGGCGAGGGCCTGACAACGCATCGCCCGGAGCCGCCTTCCGGACTCCTTGCCCCTGTCCCGCCATTCCGGAGGCAGTGAAATCCTGAGCAGCACAGCAAGATCGTCATTGACGACAGGACGCAGCGAACGCCCGCTGTCGGCTTCGGCCAGTTTCCAGAACGGCCCGTCCAGCTCGGCATTGTGGACCTGCATCAGCAGATCGCAACGGGTTCCTGCCCGCAGCATTTCATAGATACCGGCTTTCATGTGCAGCTGCGACGACAGCACGCCCGCCGCGCCGTAACGCGCGGGCAAGGCGAGGCGCTTGGCGACATGCTCGGCGGGTTCGGCCCCGCGCAGCTCGTGCCCGTAGTGGTGCGGCAGCAAGGCCGGGTCCGTGCCGATCTTGCCGAGATCATGGCACAGGGCCATCCAGACGCACAGGGGATCGCCCGCCACCGCATCCATCACGTCCATCAGATGTGCCATCACCGAACCTGAATGGTACGCCACGGGGCCCGCCGGAATATCCATCGAAGTTTCCAGCTCCCGGAACCACGGGGAAAGGCAGTTCCCTTCCGCCAGCACGGACAGCCAACGCGACGGCTTCGGCGAGGCCAGCGCCTTCATGAGTTCGCGCCCCACGCGTTCGGCGGGAATGCGCCCAAGCAAGCCCTCCCCCGCCACGGCGCGCATCTGCGCCACAGCCTCGGGATGAACCGTGAACGACGGCAATTCGCAAGCCATGCGGGCCAGCCGGAACACCCGCACGGGCTCATCCCGGAAACTCGTCGGCGAAGCGGGCCGCAGGATGCCTTCCCGCAGATCCGAAAGCGCATCGGGATGCCCGAGAAGGTTGCCGTCCCGATCCTCGGCCAGCGCGTTGATGGTCAGATCGCGGCGGCGCATGTCCTCTTCCAGCGTCCCCTCAAGCGGCATAAATTCCTGACCGCGCAACAAAAAGACCGAAACGCTCTTCCCGACCTTGCGGGCCTCGGGATTCCGCTGTAGAAACGTGGCTTCGTCCGCGTCAAACGCGAAATCATATTCCCGAGGCGTCCGCCCCAACAGGCGGTCCCGAACGGCCCCACCCACCAGATAGACCGGTATCCGGCCCGTTTCCGGCCAATTTTCGATTGCCATGACACACGACTCCACTTTTCGTCTCAACGGCACGGTGCGGCTTCTGCACGAAGGCGTCCACTCCGAACGCCCTCCGCACGACCGCCTCGCCGATCCGTTTCCGGCTGATCACGCGGCCGGCTCCGCCCTCTGGAACGGGCTTCCCGAAGCGGCGTTCACTATGCCGGGCACAAGCACGGCCTGCCCGTATCTCGAACAATTCTTCACTGCGCCGGTTTCCCAGACGGGAAACACTCCCGAAACGGCCAGCGTACCGGCGCCAGTGTATCTGTGCGGCTCCGCCACTTCAAGTATGGATGTCGCCCGGGCCCTCGCCGCGCACGGGCAGCTTCCCGTCTGGGGGAGCGTGCTCGCCCTGAGCCAGCGCAGCGGCCGGGGGCAGCTCGGGCGCAACTGGGTTTCGCCAGAAGGCAACGTCTACGCGGCGCTCCGCCTGCCCCAGAGCCACCCGTTCACGGGCACGGCCGCGGCCCCCGCCGTGGGCGGGCTCATCGCCGAAGCGCTGACCCACATGGGTTTCGACGTTCATATGAAATGGCCCAACGACTTGCTGCGGCGCGAGGAACAGGAGGAAGGCCCCGGCTGGTGCAAGGTCGGCGGCATTCTTCTGGAGGAACGCCCCCTGCCCCCGCATAGGGAAACGCCCGCCGAAAACCTGCTTGTCGCCGGGATCGGCCTGAACCTCGTATCCTCCCCCCCGGCCGCCCTCATGCGGGCGCAGCGCGCCGTTCCGGCCGGGCTCCTCTCTTCTGCAACAAAATCCAATGTCTCGCCGCTTTCCGTTGCGGGACTGTGGATGCGACTTGTGAGCCGTATCTTTTTCTGTTATGTCGAAGAGATTGACGCCAAGGGGAAAAACGCGTGGCGTTCACTTGCTGAACGCCACCTCGCCTTCCTCGGGCAAACGGTCCTTCTGACGGACGGCCCCGACGAACAGGAACGCCACACAGGCATTCTTGAAGGGCTGGACGATTTCGGCGGGTTGCGCCTGCGAAATCGTAAGGGAACAAACAGTTTCCTTTCCGGGAGCCTTCGGTTGGACCGCCCTCCCATGCAGCCGTGACGCGAAGCGCCATGCGCGGCGCCGGGAACGGCCTTCCGCAGCGGTGCGGAGGCGGATCACAGGTGTCCCCGATGCCGTTTCGGGGTGCGTCCTGAACAAGACCGGCTTTTGCCGGGTCTAAACATTTCTTTATTGAAAAGGTTGAAAGCATGGCCGCCAAGACGTTTGAACAGGTACTGGACGAAGTTCGGGGCAAGCCCATACTCGTAGCCAACCGGGGCATTCCGGCACGTCGAATCTGCCGGGCCATCCGTGAACGCTTCGCCGCAGTGCCCGTAATGACCGCCACCGACATCGACAAGGCCGCGCCGGCCGCTTCGTCCGCGCAGGAACTGCTCCTGCTCGGTTCCGATCCTCGCGCGTACCTTGATCTCGATCTCATCATCGCCAAGGCGAAGCAGCGCGGTATCATCGCCATCCATCCCGGCTGGGGCTTCGCGTCGGAAGACGAGCGGTTCCCCCAGAAATGCGAAGAGGCGGGCATCACCTTCATCGGCTCCAAAGCCGACTCCATGAACCTGCTCGGCAACAAGGTGCAGGTCCGCAAGATCGCCAAGCGGCTCGGCATCCCCGTGGTGCCCGGCTCGGAAGGCGCGGTCGACGTGCCCGCCGCACGCAAGGTCGTCGACGAAATCACCCTCCCCATCATGCTGAAGGCTGAGGGCGGCGGAGGCGGGCGCGGCATTTTCCTTGTTCGTGAAAAAAGCGAACTGGAAGATGCCTTTTTTAAGGCCTCCGCCATGGCGCAGGCGTCCTTCGGCAACCCCCGCCTGTACGTGGAAAAGTACCTCGAACAGGTCCGCCACATCGAAATCCAGGTCATCGCCGACCAGCACGGCAACGTGTTCGCCTTTGACGAACGCGACTGCTCCGTGCAGCGCAACCACCAGAAGCTCGTGGAAATCACCCCGTCCCCGTGGGCGGGCATCACGCCCGAGCTGCGCGAACGCCTGAAGGAATACTCCCGTATGCTGGTCCGCGAGGTGGGTTATTACTCCCTCGCCACGGTGGAGTTCCTCGTCACCCCGCAGGGTGAACCCTACCTCATCGAAGTGAACACCCGCCTTCAGGTGGAACACGGCATCACCGAAAGCCGTTACGGCGTCGACCTCGTCGAAGAGCAGATCGCCGTAGCCTTCGGCGCGAAGCTGCGCCTGACCGAAGAAAACACCAAGCCGTCCCACTTCGCCATGCAGGTCCGCATCAACTGCGAAGACCCGCAGAACAACTTCGCCCCGAACTCCGGCCTGATTACCCGCTACGTGTCGCCCGGCGGCCCCGGCGTGCGCATCGACTCCAACCTTTCCGCCGGGTACGAGTTCCCCCCGAACTACGACTCCGCCGGTTCGCTTCTCATCGCCTATGGCCGCGACTGGCAGAAAGTGCTCGGCATCATGGACCGCGCCCTGACCGAATACATGGTCGGCGGCGTGAAGACCACGATCCCCTTCTATCGTCAGGTCCTCAAGCACCCGGCCTTCCGGGCGGGCATGTTCGACACGGGCTTCATCCCGTCCGCGCCCGAGCTCATGATATACGCCGACCTCGCGCCGGAAAGCGAACGCCTCGCCAAGCTCATCGCGGAAATCTCGGCCAAGGGCTACAACCCCTTCGTCCAGCTCGGCGAATACCGTTCCCACACCACGCCCCGCCTGCCGCGTCAGGATGTGGTGCTCCCTGCCATCCCCTCCAAAGTACGCAAAGAGCCCTCTCCCTATCCGCACGGCGACCGCGTGGCCCTGCTCGATTACGTCCGCGACAGCGGCCGTGTCCACTTCACGGACACGACCACCCGCGACAGCACCCAGTCCAACAGCGGCAACCGCTTCCGCCTCGCCGAAGACCGCCTCGTGGGGCCCTACCTGGACAACTGCGGCTTTTTCTCCCTTGAGAACGGCGGCGGCGCGCACTTCCACGTCGCCATGATGGCGAACATGACCTACCCCTTCACCGAGGCGAAGGAATGGAACAAGTTCGCCCCGAAGACCCTCAAGCAGATCCTGATCCGCTCGACCAACGTGCTCGGCTACAGCCCGCAGCCCAAGAACCTCATGCGCCTGACCGGCGAAATGATCTGCGACAACTTCCAGATCATCCGCTGCTTCGACTTCCTGAACCACATCGACAACATGCGCCCCTTCGCCGAAGTCGCGTTGAGCCGCAGGGACGTGGTCTTCGAACCCGCCATTTCCATGTCGTGGGCCAACGGCTTTGACGTTGCTCACTACCTCGGCGTGGCCGAGAACGTCCTTTCCGTGTGCGGCGATGTGGCCGGCATGAGCGAAAAGGAAGTCTCCCGCCATATCATCCTTGGCCTCAAGGACATGGCCGGCGTATGCCCGCCCCGCTTCATGACCGAAGTGGTCACGGCGCTGCGCAAACGGTGGCCCGAGCTGGTGCTGCACTACCACCGCCATATGACGGACGGCCTTTTCGTTCCCTCCGTGGGCGCGGCTGCCAAGGCTGGCGTCCAGATCGTGGATACGAACCTCGGCGCGTGCGTCCGCAGCTACGGCCAGGGCGACACCCTCGCCACCGCTGCCTACATGGAAGGCGAACTCGGCCTCAAGACCGCCATGAACAAGGATATGGTCCGCGACGCCAACTTCGTGCTCAAGCAGGTCATCCCCTACTACGACCGCTATTGCGCTCCGTACTTCCAGGGCATCGACAACGACGTGACCGAGCACGCCATGCCCGGCGGCGCGACCTCCTCGTCGCAGGAAGGCGCGCTCAAGCAGGGCTACATCCACCTGCTGCCCTACATGCTCAAGTTCCTTGCCGGGACCCGCAAGCTCGTCCGTTACCACGACGTGACCCCCGGTTCCCAGATCACGTGGAACACCGCTTTCCTCGCCGTGACCGGCGCGTACAAGCGCGGCGGCGAAGAAGAGGTCAAATACCTGCTCGGCGTGCTTGATCGCGTCAACGACGTGCCCGACGAAGCCGAACTCAGCGAAGGCACCCGCGCGGCCCGCCTCGCCCTCTATCAGGATTGCAACGACGCGTTCCGCAACCTCCTTTTGGGCAAATTCGGCAAGCTGCCTCTGGGCTTCCCGCCGGATTGGGTGTATGAGAGCGCGTTCGGCAACGCATGGAAGCAGGCCATTGCCGACCGGACCACGCATTCGCCGCTGGAAAAGCTCACCGACATGGACATTGAGGCTGAGCGCAAGGCGTTCCGCGACATCATCAAGCGCGAACCCACGGAAGAAGAAATGGTCATGTACCTGAACCATCCCGGCGACGCCGTGAAGACGGTTCAGTTCCGTGCCAAATACGGCGATCCCAACCGGCTGCCGCTGCCCGTCTGGTTTGAAGGCTGCTCCGTCGGCGAGGAAATCAACTTTGTGGATACGTCCGGCAAGCCGCACCAGTTCCTGCTGGTGAGCATGTCCCCGGCCAACGACGCGGGCGAATCCATGGTCCGCTTCGTGCTTGACTCGGAAATCTTCAGCCAGCTCGTCAAGGTCGCCCCGCCCAAGAACGGCGGCGCCGGGGGCGCGGTGATGGCCGATCCTACGGACAAGTATCAGGTCGGCGCGCCGAGCAACGGCGACCTCTGGGTGATGTACGTCCATCCCGGCGACATCGTCGAGGAGGGCGAAGAACTGTTCAACGTGTCCATCATGAAGCAGGAAAAAGCCGTTCTGGCTCCTGTGGCCGGCATCGTCAAGCGTGTGCTCAAGACCGCCGACTACAAGGAAACCAGGAAGATGGAAACCGTCCGCGAAGGCGAGCTCATCGTGGAGCTCGGGCCGGTTCCGCGCATCTGCACCAACGAGGCGTGCAGTCGTCCGTTGCCCATGAATGACATCGAGTTCTGTCCCTACTGCGGGGAACGGCTCAGCCGGATCTAAGGGACATCAACCGATACGAAGAGAGAGCCTGGGAGGCAATCCTCATGACGAAAACTCCTTCCGCAACCAAAAACCGACAAGACGAGGTTCCGGTGGAAGATCTTCTCAAGCGCTTGGTCCTGACCGGCGCGGACATCGTGCGGATCGGCGAGGACGCCGAGCTGCTGGTGGGTGGCAAAAACTACAACACGGCACTGATCAGCCGGGTTGAAGGCGTTCGCATTCCTCAGTTCCGCGCCATTTCGTCCGTGGCGTTCCACATCGTGCTCGACGAATGCAAGGTGTGCGCGGCGCTGATCCGTTCCATGGTCGACGAAGCCTATAACCGCATCGATTGGGCTTCCCCCGAAGTCACCAAGGATCACGAGTTCCTGCCGAAATTCGTGCGTTCCGTCGCAGCCGAGATCCGCAAGGCTTCCGAAGCCGATCCGGAACTGCCGCATATCCGCCTGCGCACGTTCGTCAACAACGTGGTCGACGGCTTCGCCTCCTCGCAGGAAGGCATCGACCAGCTCCGCAAGCGTTCCGTCATGGTGCAGGCCGCCATCCTGTCCTGCCCCCTGCCCGAACGCGTCGACAAGGCCGTCCGTTCCGCCTACCGCGACATCTGCGCCGAAGCGCAGGAAAGCGACGTGCCCGTGGCCGTGCGTTCCTCCGCCGCCGGTGAGGACTCCCGCAAGAAAGCCTTCGCGGGCCTTCAGGACACCTTCCTGAACATGGTCGGCGACGACGCAGTGGCCACCGCGTACCTGTGGGACTGCGCCTCGGCCTATAACCTGCGCTCCATGATTTACCGCCGGGAAGCCATCCTCGATGCTCTGACCCAGTCCGAAACCACGGGCCAGGAAGAGCTTGCCGCGCAGGCGAAGAAGGAATGGTCCATCGAAAACACGTCCCTTTCCGTGTGCATCATGCGCATGATCAATCCGGTGGTGTCCGGTACGGCGTTCAGCGCCGACACCGCCACGGGTTGCCGCGGGACCGTCCGCAAGGACCTCGTGAGCATCGACACCAGCTACGGTCTCGGTGAAGCCGTGGTGGGCGGCCGCGTGACGCCCGACAAGCTGTATGTCTACCAGAAGGACGACGGCAGCGAAGTCGTGATCCGCTTCATGGGCAGCAAAACCATGAAGATCGTCTATGACGAAAACGGCGGCACCAAGGAAGTGCCCGTTCCGGAACGCGAGTGTATGCTCTGGGCCCTGACCCCCACGCAGGCCGAGCAGGTCGCCAAGGGCGTGCGCGCCGTGAGCAAGGCCTACGACGGCATGATCATGGACACCGAGTTCTGCATCGACTCCAAGGGTATGCTGTGGTTCGTGCAGGCGCGCCCCGAAACACGCTGGAATGAAGAACTGGCCCTGCATCCCCACACCATCTTCATGCGCCGCCGCGAAGTGGAGCCCAAGGCCGCCGCTGCCGCCGAGATATTGCTGACCGGTAACGGGGCCTCCCGTGGCGCCGGACAGGGTAAGGTCCGCTTCCTCCGCTCCGCGCTGGAACTGAACCGCGTGGGTAAGGGCGAAATCCTCGCCGCCGAACGTACCGACCCCGATATGGTTCCCGGTATGCGCGTGGCCTCCGCCATCCTCGCCGACGTGGGCGGCGACACCAGCCACGCGGCCATCACCTCCCGCGAACTCGGCATCGCCGCGGTCATCGGCATCCAGAACCCCACGGCCCTTCAGGCTCTGGACGGTCTGGACGTCACCGTCGACGGCACCCGTGGGCGCGTGTACCGCGGCCTGCTCCCGCTGCATGAAGTCGGCGGCGAAATGGACGTGGAAGCCCTGCCCCAGACGAAAACCCGAGTCGGCCTCGTGCTCGCGGACATCGGGCAGGCCCTGTTCCTGTCCCGCCTCCGCAACGTGCCGGACTTTGAAGTGGGCCTGCTGCGCGCCGAATTCATGCTCGGCAACGTGGGCGTGCACCCCGCCGCGCTGGAAGCCTTCGACAACGGCGAACTGGAACGCCTCGTCCAGAAGAAGATCGGCGAACTGGACTCCAAGTTGCGCAAGACCATCCGCGAACAGCTTGACGCTGGCCTCGTGTCGTTGGATCTCCGCCTCCGCGAACACGTCGGCAACATCACCGGCTTCGCGGAAGAACTGGAAAAGCTCGGCAAAAAGGACGACCTCCGCAATCCCGACGAAATCATGGCCGTGTATCGGCGTATGCGCGAAGTTGAAAAGCTGCTGGACGAATACACCGAACGTGCCGCGCGCTTCTACAGCACGCTGGAGACGTCCGCGGATCTGGCCGAACACGTCCGCATCATCATGGGCTACGAGTCCGAACTGCTGGCCCTGTCCGGCGATTCCCCCGAAGTGAAGGCGCGCCGCGCCGCCATCGAAAAGGAAATCGGCGATCAGGTCAGCTACGCCGCGCTCAATCCGGCGGTGCAGGAAACCCTGCGCCAGATCGCCGCGCTGCGTGAAGACGTGGGCGCCCGCTGCGGCCTCGCCAAGGAAATCGCCGCCCTGCGTTCCATCCCCGGCGAAATCGGCACGCTCATCCGCGCCCGCGGCCACAAGAACGGCCACGACCACTACGTGCAGACGCTGTCTCAGGGATTGGCCCTGTTTGCGATGGCCTTCTACGGTAAGCCCATCGTGTACCGTACCACCGACTTCAAGACCAACGAGTACCGCAACCTGCTCGGCGGCAACCTCTTCGAAGATCACGAAGACAACCCGATGCTCGGCTATCGCGGCGTATCCCGCGATATCCACGACTGGGAAATCGAGTCCTTCAAGCTGGCCCGCTCGGCTTACGGCGCGCACAACCTCCAGCTCATGCTGCCCTTCGTGCGCACGCTGGAACAGGCCCGCGCCATGCGCGGCTACCTCGACACCGTGCACAACCTGCGCAGCGGCGAGGACGGCCTCAAGATCATCCTCATGTCCGAGCTGCCTTCCAACGCCATTCTGGCGCGGCAGTTCATCCAGGAGTTCGACGGCTTCTCCATCGGCTCCAACGACATGACCCAGATGGTGCTGGCCACCGACCGCGACAACAGCTCGCTCTCGCACATCTACGACGAGGAAGACCCCGCCGTGGTCTGGGCGATTCTGGTGACCATCTTCTCCGGGCAGAAGTTCGGCAAAAAGGTCGGCTTCTGCGGCCAGGGCGTGGCGAACAGCGAAGTGCTGCGCGGCCTCGTGGCTATCAGCGGCATCACCTCCGCCTCCGTCGTGCCCGATACCTACTACCGCACGAAGCAGGACTTCGCGGCCGCCGAGGCCCTGAACATCTCGGCTTCCGGCCTTGGCAAGTGGCTTGGCGAACAGCACCAGGCCAAGCTGGTCAAGCTGCTTGAAGCCGCCGGAAAGGCCGATGTCGCCAAGCTCGCCTCCGATCCGGCCAAGATCCGCGCCTGGTACGATGCGGAAACCGCCCGTCTGCACGGCGAACTCCGTGACAGCCTCGGCGGAAGCCGCGAAAACACCGCCCGCAAGGCTCTTAAGACCTTCCGCGCCACGTTCCACAAGCCGGTCATCTATGCCGCGTGGAACTGGAACGAGACCGTCGAGGACGCCCTGCATCAGGCCGGTTTCGCCACCTTTGAGGAACAGGCTGCGGCTCTGGCCGAACAACGCAAGAAGCTGGCGTAACGTGAATACACGCAGGGCGCTGCCCTGCACCTGCTGAGGCTCTGCCTCAGACTCCGCCGGGCTGCCGCCCGGACCCGCCCGGGGGGAGAGCCTCCCCCCGGACCCCGGCAGTTTCGGAAAAACGACCGTCGGGGGATGTTCCTCAGACGGATCATCCCCCGACGGTTTTTGTTGAAACGATATTGTTAAAAGCAACAGCCAGTTATCTTATCCAGACAGGACATGGCCTCTTCTCTGTATTCCCTCTCCGGCTGAAACGAACTCCTGTCGCGCAGCCTCCCCACCAGTCAACATTTTTGCGGGTGGGGGTCTGGGGGAAGGCGCTTTTTATAAAAAACGCCTTCCCCCAGATTCCTCCCCAAAAGGATAGTATATGGAACTCCCCCGCAAACAGACTCGACAATTGAAACTCGGCTCCGTCCGTATCGGCGGAGGTGCACCCATTGTCGTCCAGAGCATGACGAATACCGACACGCGGGACGTGGAGGCCACCCTCGGCCAGATCAAACGCTTGCATGACGCGGGCTGCGAAATCGTGCGCGTCGCCGTACCCGACGAGACGGCAGCCAGGGCCCTGCGCGCCATTCATGACGCCAGCCTCATCCCGGTCATCGCGGACATTCATTTTGACTACCGTCTGGCCCTCATGGCACTGGAAGCGGGATTGGAAGGCTTACGCATCAACCCCGGCAACATCGGCGAACGCAAAAACGTGGAAAAGGTGGTCGATGCCGCCAAAGCGCGGGGCGCGGTGATCCGCGTGGGCGTCAACAGTGGTTCGGTAGAAAAACGGCTGCTGGAGCAGTACGGAGGCCCCACCCCGCAAGCAATGGTTGAAAGCGCACTCGGGCATGTCCGCATCCTTGAGGAACACGGCTTTTACGATACGAAAATTTCCATCAAGTCGTCTTCGGTCCTCAATACCATTGAATGTTACCGGCTATTATCGCAACGCTGCGATTACCCGCTGCACCTTGGCGTCACCGAGGCGGGCGGCGTGCTGCGCGGAGCCATCAAATCCTCGGTCGGCATGGGGGTCCTCCTCAGCGAGGGCATCGGCGACACCCTGCGCGTCTCTTTGACGGCTGCCCCGGAAGAAGAGATGACCGTGGCGTGGGAACTGCTCCGCGCCCTCGGATTGCGCCAGCGCGGGCCGGAAATCATCTCCTGCCCCACCTGCGGGCGTACGGAAATAGATCTCATCGGCCTCGCTCAAGAAGTGGAGCGCCGCCTGCGCACGGAAAACGCGCCCATCAAGGTCGCGGTCATGGGCTGTGTGGTGAACGGACCCGGCGAGGCGCGGGAAGCCGATCTCGGCATGGCGGGAGGCCGCGACAAGGGCATCATCTTCCGTAAAGGCGAAGTCATCCGCTCCGTGCGCGGGCAGGAAGCCCTGCTTGCCGCATTCATGGAAGAACTGGATAAACTGCTTGTCGAGCGACGAGACTTGTAGCTGTCCGGCGATAACAAAAGGGAGGTTGAAGCCTCCCTTTTGTTGCTCTTTCCACCATCCGGAACCGAGGTCAGGAAACGCGTTTCCCTGTGTTGTACCGATCAGGCAATGCGCGCCGCTCGCCACTTGCCGCTTTTCTCGGCTCAGTGGCTTTAAGAGGCTCTACCTTTTTCTCCACCGTACCAGACGCAAAATACGCTCGTCGGCATTCCCTGAGAGAATCGCGTAACTCGATACCGCGACAACGATGACCATGCCGTGCACGGCGCGAGTCCAGAATCCCGACAGGCCGGAACTGACGATGCCCGCCTCGATCATCCCGACGATGGCGATGCCGATCAACGTGCCGTACAGCCTCCCGGAGCCTCCGAATACGCTGGTCCCACCGATGAACACGGCGGCGAACACCAACAGCATGTACCCGTCTCCCTGTGTGGGCCACCACGACCCCATTTCCATGCATCCGATGGCCCCGGCAAAGCCCGCTATGCCGCCCATGAGCGTGTGTACGCCAAGACGGGCCGCCGGGACGTTGATGCCGAGCCGGGATGCGATGTCCGCCTGCTCGCCCGTAAACCGGATGGCGTCGCCGAGCGGGTGGCGGTTCAGGAGAAGCCAAAGGGCAAGCGCCATTACAATCAGCCAGAGCGATTGCATGGGCAGGAAGCCGCCAAGCCTCCCTGCCAGCACGCTATGCGTGGGGCTTCCCCCCAGATCCGCCAGCCCGAGTGCGAGTCCCTGGCTCAGCAGCATGACAGCGCCGCGCCAGAAAAACTGCGTCCCGATGGTCGCTATGATGGACGGCACGCCGACATACGCGACCAGAAAGCCGTTGCAGAGACCGATCCCCAAGCCGATCAGGATGGCGACGATGACGCCGAGCCAGACCTGCCCCGTGTGTATCGCCGTGAGCGCAAAGCCGAATCCGGCTACCGCCAGCGTCGAGGGAAAACACAAATCCATCTCCCCCGCCGCGACCACCAACGTGAGCCCGAGCGCCAGAAAACCGTACAGGGGCAAGGTTGAAAGCAGACTCTCGTACATGGGCCACGCCAGAAACGCCCGCGCGCCCGTCATCATGAACAGCGCAAGCAACGCCAAGAACAACCCCGTCAGCCACAGCTGGTTGCGTGTGCTTGCGGGCAACGCCCACCGGATGCGCCCGCCCATCACGCACCTCTCCCTTCGGCGAGGGACAGCAGCCGTTCCGTCAGATCCGCCGGGGACGTCCCCTCGCGCCGTACTTCACCGACCGTCCTGCCCTTATCCATGAACAGGAACCGATCCGCCACATCATACGCCTGATGCACATGGTGGGACACCAGCAGCACGGAGCGCCCCTTGTCCCGCAGGGCCTGGATGAATTCCAGAACGCGTTTCACCTCTTTTAACGAGAGGGCCGTGGTGGGTTCGTCCAAGATGACCAGCCGCGCCCCGAAATACATGGCCCGCCCGATCGCCAGCGCCTGCCGCTCGCCGCCGGACAACACCCGTACGTCGGCATCGGGGTCCAGCCCCGCCCCGCCGAGCCCGAGCCACTCCCCCAGCATCACCCGGGTTGCCTCGCGTTCGGCGGCAATGTCGATGAATCCCCAGCGCGTCCTCACGTGGCGCCCCACAAACATATTCCTCCAGAGCGACTGCCCCTCGCACAGGCAGCGATCCTGATGCACCGTCTCGATGCCCATATCCCGGGCCTTGCGGACGCTGTATTTCGCCAGATCAACGGGATTCCCCCCAAACCGGAACGTGCCGCCGTCGGGACGCCCGGCCCCGGAGAGCAGGCGGACGAACGTGGACTTGCCCGCGCCGTTATCGCCAAGCAGGGCCACGACCTCACCTTCCGCCATGTCCAGATCGGCGTGCCGCAACGCCGCCACCGCTCCGAACGATTTCCGTATCCCTCTTACACTGAGCAGCATTCCCATAACGCATCCATGTCACTTTGACGCCCCGCATCAGCGGGAGTTCCGCCGCGCAGCCGCTGGAAAAACATCTCTCGACCGCCATGAGACAAGCCTTCCACTTTGACCGTATTTTCAAAGACAATCTGTGCCGGAAGAGACTGCGGGCAAGGATTTGATAGGCACGAACATCTTTGAAAGGAGAGAGGTTCCGCGCTGGCGGTTTTGGGGAAGGGAAGCGCTCCTCAAGAAAAACGCTCCGCTCCCTTCCCCAATGCCTCTCTATTCTTTCAAAAGTAAAAAAGCGCTAGCCTGCCTGTCCGGAAAAAAGAAAAGGGGATACTTCTTCAGAAGCTCCCTTCTCCCTTTTGGGGGCGTTTCCTCTACCGCAAGCCCTGCTTGGCAAAGGCGGACACCGCGCCGATATTGGCGGCGTCCACGATGCCGCCGCCCGTATCGATGCTGAATCCGGTAAAACCGTACTTTTTGCTCAACACGGTCTGTACGACGCCGAAGTAGCCCATCACATACGGCTGCGCTTCGGAAACAAGCTGGACATAGCCGTTTTCAATGGCCGCCGCCGTCGCCGGAGACAGCGAGAATCCCGCCACATATACCGTATTCGGCTTGACGCCCGCGTTCTTGAGGTGGTTGCCCATCTGCGCGGTCAGAGAGCCGTGATCCACAATGATGACCTTGGTGTCGGGGTGACGCCCGAGCTGCCCCGCCACGACCGGGGCACCGAGCACGGGGTCCTTGTCGATTTCTGGGGTGATTTCCTGATAATCCACGGTCACGCCCGCCTGTTCCAGCATTTCGACGATAGCCTGCGCGCGCCGCCCGCGATCGGGGATGCGCTTCAGGCCCCAGACAAAGGCGCGGTCGCCTTTCTTCAAGTTCGTGCGGCGCAGCACTTCCTCAGCGAGAGCCTTGCCCTGCGTGTAGTTGTCCGTCCCCACATAGCCGAAACCCTTGGCGCGATGCCGAGCCTGCGTTTCCGGCAAGGCCGTGTCGATCGAGGTCACGACGATCCCCTGCTTGACCGCAGCATCGACCAGCGGGCCGAATGCGGCGTCTCCGGGATGCCCCATGACGACGATACCGTCCGGACGTGCGGCCACGGCATTGCGGAAATGCGTGATCATGGTTTCAGGGTTCCAGTCGGAATACAGCAAACGCAGCTCGCACCCCATATCGGCGGCAGCGGCCTTGGCCCCGTTCTGAACGATGGTGCCGTAACCATCCCCTACGGAACCGCCCGTATCAAACCAGATCGTCATGCCTTCGCCCGTTTTGGCGAACGCCGTGCCGCACAGCAGGCTCAGGGCCACCAGGCCCAACATCAGAATACGTTTCATGAGCAACTCCTTTTTCCGATTCTCTTCCGTACCGCTTCCAAAGGCGCGGTCAGCTCTCAAAGCAAACACCGTCGCCCCAAGCGAATCTATGATTTTCCAGCAACAACGACGCCACCGACATGAGCGGCCGGGTAAACCCCACAAGTATGCAAAGGCCTCTTCTGCGCGGCAGTCGCGGTAGGCCCCAAAGGGCCTTCCATTTGTCCGGCATTCCGTAAAAACAGCCCTCAACGCTGCCGGACCCGTCTTCAAGAACGGACCGATAACCGGGCACGCTACGGACGAATGGCCGTCTCCGCAAGCCCCAAACGGGCACGGCATCCAGCGTGGCGGTTGTTCCGCCAGCTTGCTTGGGGTCCAAAGTATAAGGGGCAAGACGCTGGCGGAACTATGGCAAACGCCCGTCGAACTTTCAAGCGGGCCTGCTCCGTCCCCTCTCCACATAAGCCCATCCGAGGGGGGAACGTTCCTTCCCTACCGGACGTCAAAACCATCCGTTTCCGGCAGGCTAGTTCTTAGAAATCTTTCTTAATAAAGAAGATTCAGTATCCGCCACAAAAGACTGCTCTCTTTTTATGGAACAAGAATACGCTCTCTGAGCAAAAACTTTTTTTGATTTTTCCTCACTTTACACGCTTTCTTGAGGCAACCTCGTGTTTTCAAAAGTGTTTTCCTCCCTTTCTTCTGAATACAGTTTTTTTGACCTTTTTTTCGTGTTGCCGATCCGTAACATCAATCTTGCCTTTTCACAAAATATGCGCCGTTTCGGGGCTCGATTACCCAAAAAAGAACGAGTGTTCTTTCAAGTTATTAGCCTCACTTTTGGTATGGGAAACAAGAAGGGGTGATATCCCGTATTCCTCTAACACGGCATTTTTCCCGTTCTTCACGTTTTTCCTTTGATGCCGGAAAAACCGTGCTGTTCCTTTTAGGACAATACCCAATCTGAGAACGGGGTAATACCCGTTCCAGGCGGAGCGCCTTTACAGAACGTGATTTCGCGGTATGCTCCTGCCCAAAAGTAGCTTCACACCCAGTGGGGGACTGTATGGAAGATCAGAAACGGTATGATTGGGAACCTTCTGTCAGAAAGCTCGGGGAAACGGAGATGTTGCCCGAAACGGCATGGCAGGAGGAATGGCAGATTTCTCCGGACTGCGAATCGTTCGCGGCGGTTTCTGCCCTCGAAGACGGCACTTTTACCGTACGCTTGAACGGTGCGTTGTGGGAAACGCGCACCGACAAGATGTATAACTGCCAGTTCGCCCCCGACGGGCGGCTGACGGCTCTGTCTCAGAGCGACGGCGAGTGGGCCATTGTGGTCGACGACGCGGAAAGCGAAGAACACGCCGACTATTTGTGGGGAACCCGGTTCAACAAGGCCGGGACCATCGCCGTGCCCATGCAGACCGGCATGGAATACGGGATGCTGGTCGACGGCGCGCCGTGGGAACAGCTCTACACCGCCGCCACCGATTTCGTCCTTTCGGAAACCGGCAAAACCGCCGCCGTGGTCCAGACCGCCGGGCTTGGCCAGGCCGATCTGGAAGGCTTCAGCAAGGGCATCTATACCATCGCCGTCGACGGCCAAGCATGGGAAGAGTGCTACCTGAACGCGTGGTCGCCCTGCTTCGACAGGGAAGGCCACCGGGTCGCCAGCACCGTGCGCGTCACGCCGTACGAATATACCATTTCCATCAACGGCCAGCGCTGGAGCGAAACCTACCCCTGTGCGTGGGAACCCATCTTCGAGCCCAAATCCGGCGACGTCATCGCGCCCATCCGCAAGGAAGGCAAATGGGGCCTCGCCCGCAACGGCTCCCTCTTCTGGAAGCCCATGTTCGCGCAGTGCTGGGCGCCTCAGGCCGCCGCCACCGACGGCGAATACATCTGGGCCGTCGCCGCGCCTTCCTACGGCACCTTCACCGTGGCCTGCAACGCCACCCCGTGGAACTGCCGTTTCCCGTCCGTGACGGATCTCGTCCTGTCCCCGGACGGCAAGCACGCCGCCGCCCTCGGCAGCCAGAACAACAGCCGGTTCCAGATCGCCGTGGACGGCAAAGTGTGGGACGATGCCTTTGATATGGCGTGGCCCGTCGTGTTCTCGCCCGCCGGGGACCGCGCCGCCGCCAAGGTCCGCCGCGACGGGAAGTTCGCCCTGTACGTCGACGGCAACGCCGTGATCGAAAACCTCGACGGCGTGTGGAACCCCACGTTCAGCCCGGACGGCACAGTCCTGCTGTTCTGTTCCCTCAAGGACGGCGTGTTCTCCCGCCACACCGTGCGGCTCTAGGCATCCAACTGCAACAAGGAACTCATCATGAATGCCCTGTACAATTTTGCGGTAGGCCCGCTGGCATGGATCGCCTTCACGGTGTGCATCGGCGGGATGATCTGGCGGCTGTGGTCGCTCGGACGCCTCGCCCGCCAGCGCGACGCCTCGGCCCTCGCCTACATGAACTGGAAAGACTCGCTGACGTCGATCATCCGCTGGACGCTGCCCTTCTCCACCTGCGGCTGGCGCGAGAACCCGCTGCTGACCGTGGCGAACTTCGTGCTGCACATCGGCATCCTGCTCGCCGTGCTGTTCTACTCGGCCCACAACGTCATGTGGGACTACAATTTCGGTTTTTCCCTTCCTTCCCTGCCCGACGGCTTTATGGACGCCGTCACCCTAGCTACCATTCTGGCCTGTCTGGTCCTCGGCTGGCGCCGACTGGCAGTCCCGGCGTCAAGCTACGTGACCCGACAGGCCGATTGGTTCTCCCTGCTGCTCGTCACCGGCGTCATGGTGACCGGCTTTGCCTCCGCGCACGGGTTCGGAAGCGAAAGCTTCATGGCTCTGCTCCACGTGCTGTTCGGCGAGGCGATCCTCATCTGCCTGCCCTTCACGCGCCTGAGCCACGCCATTCTGATTCCCTTCACCCGCGCCTACATGGGTTCCGAATCCATCGGCGTCCGTCGTACCTGCGACTGGTAATTTTGGAGGCACACGATGGGTATTGAAAAACGCTTAATCGAAGACGCCAACCTGACGCGCGGCATGCAGCTTGCCACGCCGGAGCGCATCACCAAAGTGATCCGCGACGTCCTGAAGGGCGAGGTAGGCGCGCGAGTCAAAGTATACGAACAGACCTGCATGCGCTGCGGCGCCTGCGCCAAGGCCTGCCACTTCAGCCTTTCCCATCCGGACGACGCGTCCTATACGCCCGTCGCCAAGCTCGACAAGACCATCTTCAAGATGGTCCGCGAGAGCGGGAAGCTCAACGCCGAACAGATGCGGGGCATCGCGCAGATCGCGCACACCGAATGCAACATGTGCCGCCGCTGCATCCATTACTGTCCCGTGGGCGTGGACATCGCCTACCTGATGAGCCTCGTGCGGCGCATCTGCAACAAGCTCGGCATCACCCCGACCTTCATTCAGGACACCGCCAACAGCCATTCCGCCACGTTCAACCAGATGTGGGTGCGCGAAGACGAATGGATCGACAGCCTCGTCTGGCAGGAAGAGGAAGCCCGCGAGGAATTCCCCGGCATCCGCATCCCGCTCGACAAGGAAGGCGCAGACTTCATGTACTCGGTCATCGCGCCCGAGCCGAAGTTCCGCACGCAGCTCATCTATCAGGCCGCCGCGATCTTCCATCAGGCGGGTAGCGACTGGACCATGCCCTCCCGCCCCGGCTGGGACAACAGCGACATGTGCATGTTCACGGGCGACTACGAAATGATGGGCCGCATCAAGCGCGCCCACTTCGAGCTGGCCCAGAAGCTGCGCGTCAAGCGCATCGTCATGGGCGAATGCGGGCACGCCTTCCGCTCCGTGTACGATCAGGGCAACCGCTGGCTCGCCTGGAAGGACTCCCCGGTCCCGGTGGTCCATGCCATCGAGTTCTATTGGGAGCTCATCAACGAAGGCAAGATCAAGATCACGCACCAGTTCGAAGATCCGGTCACCATCCATGATCCCTGCAACACCATCCGCGGCCGCGGCCTTGCCGACAAGCTGCGCGACGTGGTGCACTTCCTCTGCGCCAACGTGGTCGAAATGACGCCCAACCGCGAGCACAACTTCTGCTGCAGCGCGGGCGGCGGGATCATCAACTGCGGCCCGCCCTTCAAGAGCGTGCGCATGGAAGGCAACCGGGTGAAAGCCGATCAGCTCCGCAACACCGGAGTCCACACCGTGGTCGCCCCGTGCCACAACTGCCATGGCGGACTGGAAGACATCATCAAGCATTACAAGCTCGGCATGCACACCAAGTTCATCGGCGACCTCATCTATGAACTGATGGAAAAGCCCGAAGTATAGTCAGCCCGCGAGGGGCCTTCCCGGCACCGGGAGGGCTCCCCGCAGCGCTCCGGACCCCGTACACCGCTTTTGGAGGCGCCGCCTCCGTGAATCACTGGAGTGAACTATGCCCCTGCACGCCCTTGCCCGCGCCGGTCTCGCCGTCACGCTGCTGCTTGGCCTCGTCGGGACGGCCCATGCGCTGACCCTGAAATCCGAAGAGTTCAAGACTCACCGCCGCCCCGCCGTCACCTTCGATCACGACAACCATAACGAGCGCGCCAAGATCGAAGACTGTATCGTCTGCCACCACGGCGGCGAAAACGGCGTCATAGACCCCGAGGTGAGCTCGGAAGATCAGCCCTGTTCCGAATGCCACAAGGCCAACATGCCCAGCGGACGCACGCCGCTCATGCGTGCCTACCACAAGAACTGCATCGAATGCCATACGGCCCAGAACAAGGGCCCGACCACTTGCGGCGCTTGCCACAAGTAGGACAGGATCATGGACGCCATCCGGCTGCATTCTGACGGGACGCTTTCGTCCGAAGCCCCATTCGCGGGGCTTCTCCGGATGAGGCTCGAACTCGACGGAGACGTTACGCTGCGCTCGTTCTTCAGGCTGCTCAAGCGGAATCCGCTGGCGCGGGAACTGGTCCCCGGCCTTGGCGACGCCCTCGCCGAAGCCGAAGCCTGCCCCGCCTCCGGCTGCCGCTATCCCGGCCTCGAAGCCCTGCGCCTCGGCAAACGCGTGGAATTGACGGGATTTCCCGGCACGCCCCGCGTGGACGTCTACCTTGCCGTCGAAGGCGTCGGCGACGAACTGCCGGAACTGCGTTTTTTCCGCCTGCGGGACATGCTGGACACCCCGTTGCAAACGGGGACGGCCCGGCATGTCCTGCTCGGCGAGACAGCGACCGCGTTGGACGCGGAAACCAGCTTTACAGTGTTTGATCTGTTGGAAGGCATGGGCTGGGAACTCGGGTTCCAAGGCGGTTCACTCACCTGTAATCTCAAGGAGTAGCGAGATGTTGTTCAAGAACATCCTGTTTGCGAGTTCGGGAACGGCCGGCAGCGACAACGCCGCGAAACTGGCTTTTGGGTTGGCGGAAAAGCAGCAGGCGGAACTGACGCTCTACCATTGCTGCGGCGTCCCCTCCCGTGGGTTCACCACCAACGTCACCGATACCCGCAGCGGCAGCCTTGAGCAGCCGGATGAGGCGTATCAGGAGATGGTGCGCGAAGAACTCAATACGGCCTACGCCTATCAGATTGAAGCCTGTACCCGCCCCTTCCGCATGGAACTGAGCGTGGGTATGCCTTCCACCGAAATTTTGCGCTACGCCCGCCAGATCAAGCCCGATCTCATCGTCATGGGCGCGAGCAGCGCCGCCAGCGATCCCAACGCCGCCCGTATGCGCTCCATCGTGGGCAACACGGTGCGCGCCGTGGCAAAGAAGGCCCCCTGCCCGGTGCTCATCGTCAACCGCCCCTGCACCACCTGCTGGCACCTGTTCTCGAACATCGTCTTCTGCACCGACTTCAGCGAAGCAGCCAACCATGCGTTCCGTTTCGCCCTGAATACCGCCCGCCAGCTGAACGCCAAACTGTACATCACGCACGCCGTCGACATCACGTCCATCCAGGGCATGACGATGGACCAGTCCGAGATCGAGCGCCATGCCGAGCAGATGCGCGAGAAGATCGACAAGCTGTACCTGTCCAAGCTCGACGGTTTCGCCAACGCCGAGGTCATTGTGCGCGAAGGCATTCCCTATGTCGAAATCCTCAAGGTCGCCCGGGAGAACGAGGCGGATCTCATCGTCATGGCCCACCATTCCTCGGATCTGTCCGATGACGACGCGGACATCGGCTCCACGGTGGAACAGGTTGTGCTGCGTTCCGCCTGTCCCGTCGCCAGCGTGACCCGGCCCGAGGCCCGGTGACATGGACGGAAGGCGTGCTCTCGTCATTGATGACGAGGTCCATTTCCGGTACTTTCTCAGAGTGCTCCTCGAAAAGGCCGGGTTCGCCGTGAAGATGGCCCGCAACGGGATCGAAGCGCTGGACGTGCTCCGCTCGTGGAGGCCGGACGTCATCACGCTGGACGTCATGATGCCGGAGCAAAGCGGCCTGACCTTTTACGGGGCCGTCTGCCGCGACGAGGACTGGAAACGCATTCCCGTGGTCATGCTGTCCGCCGTGCCGATCTCCGTCCGGGAACATGCGTTCGCCACGATCGGCCTGACGCAGGGCCCGCTTCCCGCCCCCGCGGCCTGCCTTGAAAAACCGTGTACGCCGGAAGCCCTGCTTGAGGTCGTCAACCGGCTCGTTCCCGAACCAACCACCGCCTGATCCGAACGCAAGGAGAAGCCCCATGCCCAAGAAGATCCTGACCATCGACGACGACCCGTATATCGTCAAGTACATCACCGAAGTTCTCTCCGACAACGGCTACGCGACCTGTTCCGCATCCAGCGTCGAGGAAGCCCTTTCCGTCCTCGAAGCGGAAAGGCCCGATCTCGTCACGCTGGACATGGAAATGCCCGACGAATGGGGGCCGCGCTTTTACCGCAAGATGTCCATGAACCCCGCATTCAAGGACACGCCCGTCATCGTGATCAGCGGTCTCCAGGGCATCCACCTCGCCATCCGCAACGCCGTGGCCACCCTCCAGAAGCCCTTCGATCCCGAAGAGCTGCTCTCCATCGTCAACCGGGTGCTTGAGTCCAAGGACGCCGCCCGCAAGGCCATGGACGGGGAATAACCGTTTCCGTTCCGGCGGTTCCCTGCGGACCGCCGGAAACCGGGGTTGACGATGCATAGCCGATTCGGAGCCTACCGCCTCATGGTCAAGACCATCACCATGACGGCGCTGCTGTTTCTCGCCGGGGTGGGGGCCGTTCTGTGGCTGATGCCCTACGAATGGCTCTGGATTGTCCTGCCCGCCGTTACCCTGCTCCTTTGCGCCGTCTCGGTGGCCCTTTATTGGTATGAAGTGCGTCTGCCCATCGGCCGCATGATCGCCAGTATGCAGGCCATGCGCGAAGGGCAGGCCGTCACCCTCGACGACGCCCGCCGCGACGACGAATTCGGCCAGCTCGCGCGGGCCATCGTTGAATTCAGCATCCGCAATCAGCACCACCTCGAAGAAGTGCGCCGCCGGAAGGACGACTTCCAGCGGCTGTTCGACATGGTCCCCTGCGGCATTTCCGTGCAGGACCGCGAATACCGCCTCCTGCGCTGGAACCACAGCTTCGCCGTCCGGTACGATCCGCAGCCGGGCAACACCTGCTACGAGGTCTACAAAGGCCGGACCACCCCCTGCCCCGAATGTTCGGTCCAGCGCACATGGGAGGAAGGGGCCGTCCAGTGCAATCAGGAAAGCCGCGTCAACCCCGACGGGACGCGGGACTACTGGTTCGTGCAGACCGTGCCCCTGTTCGACAAGGACGGCAACGTGTCCTCGGTTATGGAAATGAGCATCGACATGACGCTCATCCATACGCTCCAGCACCAGCTGCAGGCGTCCGAGCGCACCCACAAGGCCATTTTCGACAGCATCCCCAACGCCGTCTTCCTGCTGGACGCCGCCGAACTCACCATCCTCGACTGCAACCCCGCTTCCGTCAAAATGTACGGACGCCAGCGGGAAAACGAACTGATCGGGCGCGGCATCCTCGATCTGTTCCTGCCCGAGGAGCGCGAGCAGTACGCCTCCCAGCTGCGGGCCTTCACCGTCTTTTCCGGCGTGACGAACATCAAGGCCGACGGCACGCCCCTGCGCGTGGACATCCGTTCCGCCTCGGCCATGATCGAAAACCGCCGCGTCCGCATCCTCTGCGCCACCGACGTCACCGAACGCATCGAGATGGAACAGAAATTCATTCAGGCCGGAAAGATGGCGACGCTCGGCGAAATGGCGACCGGGGTGGCCCATGAGCTGAACCAGCCGCTTACCGTCATCAAGGGCGCGGCAAGCTATTTTCTGCGCAAGACCCGCCGCAGCGAACCCATCGCGCCGGAGACGCTCTCCGAGCTGTCCGTGGAAATCAGCGGGCAGGTCGACCGCGCCAGCGACATCATCAACCACATGCGCGCCTTCGGCCGCAAATCCGATCTTGCGCTGCTGGATACGGACATCAACGGCGTCGTGGCGCAGGCCTGCGATCTGTTCGGCCGCCAGCTCGTGGTACACGGCATCACACTGGAGACCTCGCTCGCCCCGGCCCTGCCGTCCGTCCTCGCCATCCCCAACCGTCTGGAACAGGTGATCGTCAACCTCATCCTCAACGCCCGGGACGCCGTGGAGGAACGCGTCAAAAGCGCGCCCGAACCGCCCGCCGTCATCGGCGTCTCCACGGCTATGGACGGCAACACGGTGCTGCTGTCCGTCTGGGATACCGGGACCGGCATTCCCGCCCACCTGCTGAATAAAATTTTCGAGCCGTTCTTCACCACCAAGCCCGTCGGCAAGGGGACCGGCCTCGGCCTTTCCATCATTTACGGGCTGGTCAAGGATTTCGGCGGCTCCATCTCCGCCCGGAACCGCGACGAAGGCGGGGCGCTCTTCGAAATCCGGCTCCCCATCACCCGGCGCGGGGATCTCGCCCCGAACGCGCCCGCCGACGGGAACAGGGCCGGAGGCGTTTCCGGCCCGCAACCGGAACAGATTTCTTGAAGCAAGGATACTGCATGGACACTTCCGTTCGCGTTTTGCTCGTTGATGATGAACCCGGCATCCGCCATGTCCTCGGGGCCCTGATCAGGGATTTCGGCTATGACGTCCACACCGCCGAGAGCGCCCGCGAAGCGCTGGAGGCGTTCACCGCCAATCCCTTCCCCATCGTGGTCACCGACATCCGTATGCCGGGCATGGACGGCCTGGCCCTGCTCGAACGGGTACGCAACCAGAATCCCGACACGCAGGTCGTCATGATCACCGGGCACGGCGACATGGACAACGCCGTCGAATGCCTGCGCCTCGGCGCGGCGGACTTCATCGCCAAGCCCGTCAACGACGACCTGCTGGAGCACTCGCTGAAACGTGCCGCCGAACAATACTCCCTGCGCGAACAGATCCGCCGCCACACCGAACATCTGGAGGAGCTCGTCGCCTCGCGCACGCGGGAACTGCTGGAAGCCCACCGGGTCGCCGTCGTGGGCGAAACCGTGGCCTGTATGGCCCACACCATCAAAAACCTCGCGGCGGCGCTCGAAGGGAGCCTCTTTGTCCTCAAGCAGGGGATGGAGTCCGGGAACCGGGAGTATCTCGACGACGGCTGGGCCATGCTCGAAGAAGACATTTCGCGGGTGCGCGACAAGCTCTTGCACCTGCTGCGTATCGGGCAGCAGACGGAACTGCGCGAATGCCTTGTGGACCCGGTGCAGCCCGTCCGCCATGTGGTCAAGCGTCTGGAAGGCCGGGCCGCCAGTCTGAGCATAGCGCTCCAGTTTCAGGATGCCGCCGATTCAGACCCCATCCCTCTGGATGCCGAACGCCTCGAAGGCTGCCTGCTCAATCTGGTGGGCAACGCGCTGGAGGCCTTCCCCGCGCCGGGGCTGCGCGCCCGCCCCGCCGAAGTCCGGGTCGAGATCGCCCGCACGCCCGACGCCCTCATCTACGACGTGCGGGACAACGGCACGGGGCTGAGCGCGGAAGCCGCCGAACGGCTCCGGGACGGTTTGTTTACGACCAAAAAAGATGGTACAGGGTTCGGACTGCTCGGAACGCGCAAAGCGCTTTTGGAAATGGGCGGCCGGCTCCTGTGGGAGAACCTGCCCGACAGCGGAGCGCTGTTCCGCATCGTGTTGCCGCTGCGCGTGGAGCGCACCCCCGCTGCCGCCGAGGCGAACCACCTCAGGGAGGACTCATGAAAGAAACCATTCTCCTCGTCGACGACGAACAGGGCATCCGTACCGTCATGGGTCTTTCGCTCCGCGACGCCGGGTACAACGTCATCACCGTGGCCTCGGGGGAGGAAGCCCTGCAGCTTTTCGCGGAACGGCCCATCCCCATCGTGATCACCGACATCAGGATGCCCGGCATGAACGGGCTGGATCTCCTGAAGCACATCAAGATCCTCGCGCCGGAAACCGAAGTCATCCTCATTTCCGGACATGCGGATCTGGAAATGGCGATTCAGGGGCTCAAGCTGGAAGCGTCCGACTTCATCACCAAACCCATCGACGACGATCTGCTGCACATTTCCCTGAAACGCGCCCTTGAGCGCATCGCCATGCGCAACAAGCTCAAAGAATACACGTCGAATCTCGAAAAAATGATCAATGAGAAGTCCGCGCAGCTCGTGGAGGCGGAGCGCCAGCTCGCCGCCCGGCAGGTCGTGGACGGCTTTGCCTTCGGGCTGCACACCCTCGGCTCGTCCATGAGCGGAGAGCAGCAGGCCTTCAACGAGCTGCCCTGTTTCATCGCCATGCACGACAGGTTTATGGAAGTCCTTGCCGTCAACGATCTCTACCGCGAACGCCTCGGCAATCTCGTGGGGCACCCGAGCTGGGAGCCCTATGTCCTGCACAGCAACGAGGCCATGTTCCCCGTGGAGCGGGCCATTGTGGAGGGCCGCGGCGCGCGCAGCGAGCAGATCCTGCGCGACAAGAACGGCAAGGAAATCCCCGTACTGGTGCATACGGCACCGATCCTCAATAACGAAGGCGAAGTGGAGCTCGTGCTCGAACTGAGCGTGGACGAGCAGGAAAGCCGCCGCCTGCGCGAGGAACTGCGCGTCACCCGCGAACGCTTCCGCCAGCTGTTTGAAGAGAGCCCCTGCTACGTCTCCGTGGTGGGCCGTGATTTGCAGGTGCTTGAAGCCAACCGCGCCTTCCGCCACACGTTCGGTATGCAGAGCGGCAAGCGCTGTTACGAGCTGTTCGCCGGTTCGTCCGCGCCCTGCGACGAGTGCCCGGTGCAGCGCTCCTTTCAGGACGGCAAGCCCTGCCATACGGAAAAAGTGGTCATCGACCACGAAGGCCGTCCGGTCAACGTGCTCGTCTGGACCGCGCCTTTGCGCGACACTTCGGGCAACATCACCGAATGCATCGAAATGGCCACGGACATTACGGAACTGCGCCAGCTGCAGGATCGGCTCGCCTCCCTCGGCCTGCTCATGGGCTCCACCGCCCACGGCATCAAGGGTATGCTCACCGCGCTGGACGGCAGCGTCTACCGCCTCGGCTCCGGCATCGACAAAGGCGACGAGGCCCGGACCCGTGATTCCCTCAAGGACATGCGCCAGCTTGTGGCCCGACTGCGCAAGATGGTGCTCGACATCCTGTATTTCGCCAAGGAACGCAAGCTCGACTGGAACATTCTGGTCGCGGAGGAGTTCATGCGTTCCGTTGTTTCCACGGTCTCGGACAAGGCCGCCGAAGCGGGCATCGCCATGACGCTGGAGGCCGACGGCGATCCCGGCACCTTCGAGGCCGACGCCTCCGCCCTCAGCGCCGCGCTGGTCAACCTGCTTGAGAACGCCGTGGACGCCTGCCGCGCCGACGGCTCCAAGAAGGAGCACTACGTACGGGTGAGCGTCAAGGGGCTTCCCGACGCCGTGGAGGTGCGCATCGAGGACAACGGCATCGGCATGACCGAGGAAACCCGTACCAAGCTGTTCACCCTGTTCTTCTCCTCAAAGGGCAAGGGCGGTACGGGCATCGGCCTGTACGTCGCCCGCCAGGTGGTCATGCAGCACGGCGGCAGGATCGAGGTGGCTTCCGTCAAGGGCGAAGGCAGTACCTTCACCGTCACCATGCCGCGCATTCTGGCGAAGTAACCCGTGTTCCCAAACGGACGCGCCGGCATCGCCGGATCGTCTGAAACCCTATTGGAGGATACCGTGAAAAGACTCATTCTCTGTGCGCTGGCCGTCGCTGGCCTCTGCATCCCGGCCTTGGCCACCGATCCCACGCCCGAACAAAAGGCTCAGATCGAAAAGCCCATGACCATGAACAACACGGGCAACGAGAAGAAACAGGTTATCTTCACCCACAGCGCCCACGCCAAGACGGACTGCGCGTTCTGCCACCACAAGGCCGTGGAAGGCAACATCTATGTCGGCTGCGCCGCCAAGGGCTGCCACGACAACATGGACAAGAAGGACAAGAGCGAGCACGGCTACTACTTCACCATGCACAACAAGAAGTCCGAAAAGTCCTGCATGGGCTGCCATCAGAAGGCTGTGGCGGAAAATCCCGATCTGAAGGAAAAGTTCAAGGGCTGTAACCCTTGCCATACGAAGAACAGCTAGCGGCGTAAGAGGGGAAGGAGAAATCAGTATTGGCGGGGAGGGGGACATCCTTCTGATGAAGGGTCGCCCCCTCACCGCCAAGCCGCCTCTTCTCCAAAGCCTTTGGCGGGGAATGAGATGGTATAAAAGGAATTCCGTTGTATCGGGATGCCTGTTTTTTGGAGACGGAACGTGTCAGACTGGGGAAAACAAAACGCCGGGAAAAACTCCCCGGCGTTTTGCCTATATGGAGCGGCCCACCCCTGAACCAAACGGTTCAGCGTGCCGTTAGCATGTTCCAAAAGCGTTCCTGATCGATCGTCATGACGATCCGGGCTTTTTGGCTTCCCTGCGGCCCGTTGTCGGGATAGGCCAGCGCCTGCCCGTAGGATGGCCCGAATTCCGCGTTCACGTCCACGGCGCATGTACGTTCCTCGGCGATCAGGCTCGGATCGATCAGAATCGCGGCTGCCAGCACATCCCAGACGTACTGGCTGAAGGCCTTGTCCTTGGCGAACTGCTGCCCCGCATACGTGGATTCCAAAAGCTTTTTCATCTCCGGGCGTTGTCCGGCAAGGAAAGCCTGATAGCGATCAAAGGAAAAGGGCATTTTCTCGCAGACGTCGAGCCCGACCATGATTTGCTCGCGGAACGGCGTCCGCACAACGATGCGCGCCGCTTCGGGATCGAACCACCAGTTGAACTCGGCGGTCGGGGTCACATTGCCGGGCTTGAAAAACGAGCCGCCCATAAAGATCACCCGCTTGATCAGCGGCACGATGTCAGGGGCCTTGAGCACGGCCAGCGCCAGGTTGCTGCACGGGCCGATCTCCACAATGGTAAGCTCTCCGGGGTGTTTCCGCACCTCTTCAATGATGAAATCCACCGCATGACGGGGATCGGGGCGCGACTGAGGCTCTTTGCCGTATCGCTCCCGATAAACCTTTTGCCATGATTCCGGTTTTGGGTATCCGAACGCGCCGACCCACGCATCATGCCCCATGCCGAACAGCTGCCGCTCCAGCCCGAACAATTCGTACCGCTGCGGCCTGAACGGACGATCCAAGCCCGCAGCCACGGGGATGTTCTGGCCCGCGATTTCGAGCTGGCGCAACGCATAGGCCACGCCGTCGGAAACCCATGTGTTGCCGGCCACGATGGTCACCCCTATCAGCTTGATGCCGGGGGATTGCGCCAGCGCCAGCATGGCGACCCCGTCATCGAAGCCTTCCACCATGTCGCTGTCTAAAATCACTTTTTCTCGGGCGGATACGGGGAAGGCGCACAACAGGGACACTATCACCCCCAAAACAACGTCCCACAGCCGGTTCCATCGTCTCATGCCGTCCTTCCTTTCGCTTGAAGGTGAAAAAAGAGTTACCCGCTTTTCCGATCAGGATGGGACAAGACGCCGTTTCGGACGCCGTGGTTCCAATGTGCGGGAAAACGTTTTCGTGCCCGTGTTTTTTCCTGCCGATGCGCTGGCGGCTCCTCGCGCAAGCCGTATGGCGGATGAACGGCCCTAGGGAAGAGCGTTTCATACGGTGCACAGGCCCATTGGGAAACCGGCGGCGGACGGAGAGAGCCCCACGCGGCTTGAAATGCGAGAATACCACTGGCTATGCCCCGCTTTCGACTTCGGAGAGCACGGACGGGAACGCCCTGTTGCGGAATGTGACGTCATAGAACGCGAAACAGTTTTTCCCTTTTTCCTTGGCGGCGTACAGGGCCTGATCGGCCTTATGCATCAGATCTTCGTAGCACGCCCCGTCTCCGGGATACAGCGCTATGCCCACGCTGCACGATATGCCGCCATGCGGAATGGCTTCACTGTACTTTGATTTGAAAGCCGCGCAAATCTCTCCGGCTTTTTTGGAAATGGCATCCAGTGAACGGATATTGCGCAGAAACACGATGAATTCATCCCCGCCCACGCGCCCTACAATATCCGACGTGCGGACCGTGCGCCGGATTTCACTGGCAACATGCCGGAGCACCTCATCGCCGAACATATGGCCGAGCGTGTCATTGACGGCCTTGAAATTGTCCACATCAATGAACAGGAACGCCGCCCCGTTCTCTTTGTCATCCTCAAGCGCCTGGGCAATCTGCTCCTCTATGCGCTTGCGGTTGGACAGCCCGGTCAACGGATCGGTATTCGCCTGTTCCCGCCAACGGTTTACTTCGCTCTTCCGTTCGTTGATGTTGGTCAGCTTGCCGAGATAGCCTAGCCTGCTGCCGGAATCAGCATCCCACAAGGCGTTCGCATACACGTCGAACCATTCGTAACCGCCCCCGGAGGTCATAAGCCGGATCTCCATACGGCAGCGGGGGTGCTTCGGCGTGATTCCGGAAAGCCCCTTCAAGACAATCGCCCTGTCATCCTCATGGATGAACGAGGAGCGCAGGAGGGTTTTCCGGGCGTTGGGCACGGTGATGTCCCAGCCGAACACCTCATACCACTTCTCGGAACACTCCAACATGTCCCGCTTCACGTCGTAATTGAAGACGATATCCCCCGAAAGCTCGGAAAGGACGCGGTATTTTTCGCGTTCACGCTCTAGCAGCCACAAGGTCCGGGCCGAAAGTGAGTGTTTTTTGTGCGAAGGCTTCGCGGGTGCGGCCGCCCGTTCCCTGAACATGGGCCCGATCTCCCCGTTTTCCAGCCGCGAGGCGACGCTCAGGAAGCTGTTCAGCAACCGGGGATTGAAGACGCCGCATTCGCCGTTCAGAATCATCGAAACGGCCTGCGCGTGCGTATACGCGGCCTTGTACACGCGCTCGCTGGTCAACGCATCGTACACGTCCGCCAATGAAACGACCTGTGCCCAGATCGGGATGTTATTGCCCGCAAGGCCGTCCGGATACCCGCTCCCGTCCCAGCGCTCATGGTGGGACCGGCAGATGTCGTAGCAAAAGCGGTAGTACTCTTCGTCCTGCCCTTCGTTGATGCTTTGCAGCAGTTCGCATCCCTTGAGGGAGTGCGTCTTCATGATCTCGAATTCTTCCGCCGTGAGCCTGCCCGGTTTGTTGAGCACCGCGTCGGGGATGGCGATCTTGCCGATATCATGCATGGAGGCGGCACTGACCATCTTGTCGATGGCGCCGTGCGGAAGGTCGTATTCAGGATATCTGAAAGACAGGGATTCCAGCAAAAGCCGGGTGATTTCGCGGACCCGCCTGATATGCGTCCCGGATTCGCAGCTCCGGAACTCAACGACGGTGCTCAGGGTATCGATAATGAATTCGTTGAAACGGTTAAGCTTCAGCGTCTGCTTTTCAAGGGTTTCCACCTGCTGCCGGACGAGCGCCTCAAGATGGCGCTTGTGCAGGTAGAGTTCGATGGTGTTGTCGACGCGGCGCTTGACGATATTCGGATTGAACGGCTTGTTGATGATGTCCGAAACGCCGAGTTCGTAGCCCTTTAAAAGGGCGTTGTCGGAATTTTCGGAGGTGATGAGTACGACGGGGATTTCTTCCTTCCACGTGCGGTGGGCCATGTTCTGAAGCATCTCGAAGCCGTCCATAACCGGCATGATGATATCCAGAAGCACGATCAGGATAGCATCATGGTGCGCTTCCAGCAGTTCCAGCGCCTGACAGCCGTTTTCAGCTTCAAGGACTTCGTATGAATCCTGAAAAAGTTCGGCGAGGATCGCCCGGTTCAGCTCCACATCGTCGACGACGAGGATCTGCCTTTTTTCCGTTCCCATCATGCCTTCCCATCGCCGGAGGACGTATCCGGTTCCCGCAGACGCACCAAAACAGCGCCCCGTGAGGAACGCCCTTCCCTGCCCTTATTCACTCTTTTATGCTACACCTGAACACGGCTATACAATAGTGCTCTCAATAACATTCGCAAAGGCATTCCGCAATCGCGCCGAAACGGCGCAAGCAGCCCCCTCCCGTATGGGGAAAACATACATTGAACATGCATTATGGATTTTCGGACTCAGGAATGGCGTTCCCGGATCAGAGAACGAAAGGGGCCATCGGTTCTGGTCATTTTTCATCTTTGTTTGAGGAATTACACTGGGGTATACGAAGGTACAGGCCGGTTTCGCTCATATCGATCTTGTTCCCATCCGGGTCCTCGAGGAGCCCTACCCGAGTGTCCTCATTGACCGTTTCAAGCTTCTTCGACTCATCGACCCAAAATATCCACCCCCCGACCTTGCCCGCAGTCTTATCTTCGAAATGGGCATCGTCATCCCCTATATACAATGAACCGTCACCCTTTCCATCTCCCAACGGGGTCATCAGAAGCGCGGCTATATCCTTACATTCTCCATGATTCAATAAATACTGCGCAAAAGCCAGATTGATGCGGGCCTGCGCTTCGGATACCGCGGCGGTGGCGGCCTTGATGCGGGCTTCTTCCTGCAGGTCATAGTATTTCGGGAGGGCCACGGCGGCGAGAATGCCCAGAACCACGAGTACGGAAATGATCTCGATCAGTGTGAACCCTTTTTCCTTCTGGTACATGGCACCCCCTTGGGCATTGCAGAGCCCCTTTGTGAAAAATACTGCCCGGCGTATTGATTGTCCAGCGTACACGGCTTGAAGAATTCCCCTTCACCTTGCCCCTTCCTTTTTTTTGAGCTAGTTCAAGGAAAAAACGGGAGTCTCAACGGGTGTCCGCCTGAAATGCCGGAGGCGCCCCACGACACCTTGAGCCATCCGGGAAAGCGGCAGAGGGATGTCACCGTCAGTATCCGTGCCCCACTCTCCTCTCCGGGCGTTCTCCGCCGTCCCCATGCGGCGTCCGTCCGTTCCTTCCGCTTCCACCGCCGCTCATCCGGCTTTTCTCCGCAACCGCAGGATCAAGAATGAACACGTTGTTTCTGAAGGCTCCCCAACTGACCGCCGAAATCATGCGCGCCCACTATTGCGAACATGACCTCGACAAAATCCTTCCTTTATTTCACGAAACCCTCACGTGGATCGGGGCGGGCGAAGATCAGATCTGCTACGACTACGAGACGATAAAGGACTTTTTTCTCCGTACCTATGCGGAAAAGGCCGTGCCCGACTGCATCATCACCGATGAGGACTACCGCCTTGTTTCGTGGGATGAGCATTCATGCCTCGTCGCCGGACGCTGCTGGATCGCCACCAAGCCCGAAACAGGCTATGTCCTCCGCGCCCATCAACGCGTGACCTTCTCCTATAAGCTCGGGGATGGAGAGCTGAAAATAACGCTCATCCATATTTCCAATCCTTATGCAGACATGCGGGAAGGGGAAGACTTCCCTGCACAGATCGGCAGGCAGAGCTACGAATACCTCCAGCGCCTCCTTGTGGAGAAGAGCCGCCAGATAGCCCTCCTGAACAGCACCGTCTCCTCCGGCCTCAAGGCCAACTGGGATGACGAATACTATTCGCTGTTCTACGTGAACGAGGGCCTGTGCCGGATGCTCGGGTATACCGAAGAGGAGCTCATGGCCAAATGCCGCGGCAGGATGACCGAACTCGTCTATCCGCCGGACTTGCCGCAGGCCCTGGCGGATTGCGAGCGCTGCTTCGCCAATTCCCTGACCTACTCCACCGAATACCGCATGCAGCGGAAAGACGGGAAACTCATATGGGTTTGGGACACGGGCAGCAAAAGCAAAAACGAGGAAGGCAAGACCGTCATCAACAGCGTCATTGTGGATATCACGGAACGGCGCCACACCAACGATACCATCCGGCGGCAGAAAGCGTTTTTCCAATCCCTTTATGACACCACGCTGTGCGCGCTGGTCCAATATGATCTCAACGGAACCTTCCTCAACGCGAACGCCTTCACCTTCGATGTCATCGGCTACACCGAAGAGCAGTTCCGCACGGAAACCGGCGGATCGCTCATGAGCATCGTCCACCCCTGCGATGTGGACACTGTGCGGGAACACATCGAGCGCCTCATCGCGGATCGCCGCCCCACCGTCTATAACTGCCGTATCATCCGGCGGGACGGGGCTGTCCGCTGGGTTTGCGCCAGCGCCAACATCATCAACAATATGGACGGAGTACCCGTCATCCAAGCCGCCTATTCAGACGTCACGGAGCTTCAGCGCGTCGAGCGGGAACGCGACTCCACCTATGACAGCATTCCCGGCGGCGTCGCCAAAGTCCTTATCGGGACACAGCTTTCCCTGCTTGAGGCCAACGACAATTTCTTCCAGATGCTCGGTACGGACCGAACCGCATACAAAGGGACGCTCAGTGCCGTCGCCCCGGCGGATCGCGGCGCAATCGTAACCGCGTTCATGGAAGCCGCCGAAACGGATGCGCCGGTAGACATCGAATACCGCTGCCGCCGCTTCGATAACGAGCAGACCATCTGGATCCACCTCATCGCCCGGTTCGTGGAAAACGCGCACGGCGCAAAAGTCTACCAATGCGTCTTCATTGACATCACCAAGCAGAAGACGGCACAGATCCAGCTCTATCGGGAACGCGACCGTTACCGCATCATTATGGAAAACTCCGCGGACGTGATCTATGAGTATGATCGCAAAACGGATACGGTCGTCTTCTATGAGACGATCCGCCGGGGGGACGAAACCGAGATTGCCAAACACGTATCCCCCAACTTCAGCAAGAAACTTTACGATCAGAAAATTGCCCATCCCGAAGATGCGGAAACGGCCATGCGGGTATTCTCGGGCATTCAGAGCGGCTCCGCGGAAGTCCGGCTCCGCAACCTCAAGATCAATGGAGACTATGTCTGGTGCCTCCTGCAAGGCCAACCCGTCTATGAGAACGGCGCGCTTGCCCGCGTGGTCGGCATCATCCGCGACATCACGGAGAATAAACGCATCAGCCAGGAGAAGGAGCGCCTCCAACGGATTTTCGATCTCGAACTGCGCCGCGACTATGAAAGTATCTGCCAGATCAATCCCTCCACAGGCAGATACGTCATGTGGACGCCTTCAAACGCCTCCTATTACGATATACCGACATCAGGCATTTTTTCCGAAGAACTGGCGCACGCCATCTCCCGCATCGTATGCGGCGAGGACCAGGAAACGTGCCTCAAAACCCTGAGCATCGGCAACATGCTCAAAACGCTTGAGGAAGAAAAGGAGGGCACCTGCTACTACCGTGTGCTGACCCCGGACGGGAGCCTGCGGTGGAAATGCGCCCGCTATACCTACTTCGGCGACGACGGTTCCATCCTGCTCAATGTGCGGGACGTCCACGACATCCGCATCGCACAGCAGCAGGAGGAAAACCGCTTCCGGGCCATCCTGCGCGAAACATGCGAATACATCATAGAAACGGATGTGGAGACAAAGAGCTATACCCTCCATCTCCCCACGCTGATCAACCGTTATCCCCTCGAAGCCTGCTCCGACTACGGCTCGCTGATCGCCCGCTACTCCGAACGCTATGTAGCTCCCGAAGACCGGGAGTCCTTCCTGCGGGCGGTCTCACTCCCGGAAGCGCTGAGCCGTATGCGCAGGGAAGGCGGCTCATGCTCCATCAAGTACACGGTGAATACCAACGGCTCCCCGGCCTACAAGACATGGAACATGTCCCTGTACCGTTATGATGACAACCGCGAATACATGCTCTCCTATATCCTCGACATCACCAAGCTGGTGCTGGAGCAGCAGGAAAAGGAACGCGAGGCGGAACGGAACCGACAAATCATCAAGGACGCCCTGACCGCGGCGGAACAGGCCAGCCGTGCCAAATCCGACTTCCTTTCACGGATGAGCCACGAGATCCGCACGCCCATGAACGCGGTCATCGGCATGACCACCATCGCCGCCGCCTCGCTGGACAACAGGGACAAGCTGACCGACTGCCTCGGCAAGATCGGGCTTTCGTCCCGTTACCTCCTCTCGCTGATCAACGACATTCTGGACATGTCGCGCATCGAGAGCGGTAAGGTATCCATCATCAATGAAGAATTCGATTTCCGGTCTTTCGTGGAGGGCATCAGTTCGCTCATCTATCCGCAAGCGAAAAACAAAAACATTGTCTTTGACCTGAACATCGAAGGCGTGGTGGACGAGCGCTACAGGGGCGATCCCCTGCGCCTCAATCAAGTGCTTATCAATATTCTGTCCAATGCGTTGAAATTTACCCCGGAATGGCGCAGCGTGCACCTCAGCATCCGGGAAACCCGGCGGGTGCGCGATCGCGCCTATCTCCAATTCATCGTGCGCGATACCGGCATCGGTATGGAAAAGGGCTTGCTGGAACGGATTTTCGAACCCTTCGAGCAAGGCGGGGCTTCCATTTCCCACAGCTATGGAGGTTCTGGGCTCGGGCTCGCCATCAGCAGCAACCTCATATCACTGATGAACGGCCACATCTCCGTGAGCTCGACCCCCGGCGTCGGCTCGGAGTTCGTGGTGGAACTCCCCCTGCTCACCGTTCCGGACAATACGCCGAAACAGGACGTTTCCCTCGAAGACATCCGGGTACTGGTTGTGGACGACGATCTTGTCACATGTGAGCACACCACCCTGATCCTGAACAGGATCGGCGTGGACGCCGAGTACGTCACATCAGGAAAGGCGGCCGTCACCCGCGTCAAATCGGCCCTGCAACGGCACACCTGCTACAACATCGCGCTTGTGGACTGGAAAATGCCGGACATGGACGGCGTGGAAACGGCCCGCTCCATCCGCCGCATCGTGGGGCCCGATACGCTGGTGATCATCATGTCGGCTTATGACTGGACGGAAATCGAGGCCAGGGCGCGTGAGGCGGGGGTGGACTTCTTCATTTCCAAACCCATATTCCAATCCGTCGTGCAAGACGTGCTGCTCAAGGCCACGCGCCGCAGACAATCCGCCGACACGCTTCCCGTGCAGAAAGAGGATTTCACGGGAAGACGCATCCTGCTTGTGGAAGACAATGAAATCAATATGGAAATCGCCCGCACGCTGCTGGAGTTCCGCAACGCGTCCGTGGACGGGGCTTGTAACGGGCAGCAGGCCGTGGAGATGTTCCGCTCCTCGCCCCAAAACCATTACGACGCCGTGCTCATGGATGTGCGTATGCCCGTCATGGACGGCATCGCGGCCACTCAGGCCATCCGGGGCCTGGACCGGGCCGACGCCGCGACCGTCCCCATCCTCGCCATGACCGCCAACGCCTTTGCCGAGGACATTGAGCGGTCGCGCAAGGCGGGCATGAACGAACATCTGGCCAAGCCTATCGAACCGGAGACGCTGTACGCCCGGCTGGCATCGTATTTCCGGTAAGGGAGAAAGGTATCGGGGGAGAGGCCTCTCTGGAGAAAGTTTTCTCCCCCGGCCCCTCCCGTCCCGAGGCTTTCGGCCTTATCGAATCCCTCTCCGCCGCGTTCCCTGTTGCGGAAATGCGGCGGTATTGCGTCGAGGTCGCTTTTTGTTCGGATAAGAGGGATTGGGTGTCAGGATAAAAGGATACGCCCCAACTCGCGGGCCTCATCAAGAAGTTTCTTGTTGGCGAGGATCGCGCCGGGCTCAAGGGCGGTCCCGTACGCCTGCCCTTTCAGCTCCATGCCCGTATAGCGGCAGATATCCTGAAAACAGCGGATAGCGTTGATACAGCCGGAATCGAAGGGATCTTCCCCTTCATAGGCCATCGTCACCGCCAGCTTCTTGCCGCGCAGGCCGCGTTTGCCGCCCCCGACGTCCACGGCGATGCAGCGGTCGATAAACGTCTTGAGCTGACCGGACATGTTGAAATAATAGATAGGGGTAGCCATTACCAGCGCATCGGCGGAAGCGATCAAAGGATACAGCTCCGTCATACCGTCGTGCTGCACGCATCCCCTGTCGGAACGGGTGCAGGCGAAACAGCCGTGACAGGGATTGATGTTCCGCTCCACAAGCCGGATGACTTCGGCCTTGCCGCCGTGTTCGGCGGCACCTTCAAGCACGGCCTCGGCCAACAGCCCCGAATTGCTGTTTTGCCGCGGGCTGCTCAGAATACACAGGATATTCTTTCCCATAACACGCTCCTTTGCTGTCCGTTTCACCAAACGGGCATTGTGCCCGGTTGTTCCAGAAGGCAACCCCGTTTAACGCCGCTCTCAGCGTGGAGAAAAAAGCGCCTCTTCCATGCCATCAAACATGGCCTTCGCAGCCGCATCGAACGGCAGGCGGCCCGTTCCCGTACCCATGCCCGGAAAAGCTATGGACGCAAATGCTTGTTCAAGCCCCGCACGCATGGCGGCCCGCGCCGAACGCCTCACGGGATCGCCGTCATGAAGCACGGAAGGCCTGCGCATGGTCGGCGCGGAGATCAGCCACGGGATGCCCGAATGTCCGGTAGGCACGATGAGAGCTTCCCCGACCGGCAGTTCCTCAGCGGGAAGCGTACGGATGATTGCCTGCAACCGGCTTTCCACGCCTTCCCCGAAAACGCGGGTATAGACGCCGTCCACTCCGCCGCGCATAAAACCAAACGAATTCGCCGGGGACACGACCGTATCCACCCGCAAGTCCGTAATGCCTCCCGCCACGACCGAACACAGCGCCGCCAGCCTGGGCCGCCGCTCCAGCTCTTTTTCCCACGCTTCACGCATAGCAGGGTTGATGTCGCATAACAGACATTTCATACCTTTCTCCTATCTGAGGGGAACGATGGCCTGCCGCCCTTTTTTCACGCGCACGGCCCCCAATACGCTTCCGGAAACAGACGCTTGGTGCCCACTCATGATAAAAACTGGCACTTTCCCGATATGCCGTTGAAGTCCACCTTCAACATATTGCCCAAAAACAGGAAACGGCTGCAACCGAAGTTCCGCCCTCGTTGCAACCGTATACCAATCTTACGCAATCAACAATGAAATGTGCCCTTCCCGCACCATCTCCCTACTCGGCAAACCTCTGGAAGGAACGGAAGGAGGGCTTTTCTTCAGAAAAGCCCTCCTTCCACACTCCCCATAGCCTCAAAGCGTATCCGCTCTAGAACACCTTCAATCCGTTCAACAGGATAATAACGATAAGAATAGGAGTGACGTAGCGGCACAGGAACAAGATAGCCTTGGCGCAGGCGAGGTTGTGCAGCGTCCCGCCGTTGGTCAGGGCATCCAGCGCGTCGCTGCGGCTCCAGACGTACCCGACGAACAGGCTCAGAAGCAGGCCGTCCAACGGCAGCATCAGGTTGGAAGACAGGAAATCGTACAGGTCGAACAGGGACAGCCCGAATACGGTAACGTCAGATAGCACGCTGGTGGACAAGGTCGCGGGAGCGCCGAGCAGGATCAGCGCAAGGGTCATGAGCACGGTCGCGCGGGGGCGGGAAATGCGGAAGGTTTCGGAAAGCCACGCCACCGGCACTTCAAGCAGGGACAGCATCGCGCCCATTGAAGCTACGGCGGACAGGACAAAAAACAACGTGGTGAAAAGCTGCCCGCCGGGCATGGACGCGAACACGGCGGGGATGGTCAGGAACAGCAGGCTTGTCCCGGCCGTGGGTTCAAAACCGAAGCTGAACACGGCGGGGAACACGGCAATGCCCGCCAAAATGGACACCAGCAGATCGCAGACCATCACGCGGACGGCAAGGAACGGCACATGCGTATCCGACCTGAAATAGCTCCCGTATGTGATCATGCAGCCGAACCCGATGGACATTTTGAAGAAAGCCAGCCCCATCGCCATGAGCACCACCGAGCCGTCGATACGCGAGAAATCGGGCATGAACAGGAACTTCAGGCCTTCCATCGCGTTGGGCAAGGTCAGGCTGCGTATACAGACCACCACAAGCAGAATGAACAAAAGCGGGATCAGGATGCGGGTGGCTTTTTCAATGCCGCCGGACGCCCCCCGCAGGATGACCGAAGCCGTCAGCCCGAGCACCAGCCATTGCCAGAACAGCGACTTCCACGGGCAGGCGAGCAGGGATGAAAAAGCTTCCTTGGCCACGGCGGGATCCTGCGTGTGCACGCTTCCGGTAAGGGCCTTGGGGATATAGGCGAACACCCAGCCCGCCACATCCGAATAAAAGCTCAGGATCGTCACCGCACCGGCAATGCCCAATCCGCCGATAATCCACCAAAACCGGTTCGAGGACAGCGTCTTGAAAGCCTGATACGCATTGGAGCGCGTCGAACGGCCGATGAGCAGTTCCGCGATCATGAGCGGAAGCCCCACAACCAGCGTGGACAGGATATACACGAGGAGAAACGAAGCGCCGCCGTGCTCGCCCGTCAAGGCGGGGAATTTCCAAATATTGCCCAATCCGACCGACGATCCGAGCGTGGCCGCCAACATGCCAAGGCGTGAAGCAAACAGATCGCGAGAGGTTTCCGCCATAATCAGCTCCGATAAAATAAGGGCGTGTCCTAGAAAGGCAGCCGTGAAAAGAAGGCCCGTGAATATCACGCCGACGGGATTGAGGCAAGAAACAGTGCCATTTCATCCCTTTTCCAGTCCAACAGGCATGTTATCCGCGAGGCCGGCACAACGGATTCGCCGCGCTCCAGCCTCTCTAGTGCCGTACGCTTTTACAGCGTATTATGCTACGGGGAAAAACACCCCACCCAAGACCAGCCGCCTTATGCAGACGCGGCAAAGGAGTCCCCATGCTTCCAGCCATATCCCCGCAAGAAGCTTTCGAGCGTTTTTCCAAGGGCGAAGCCAGGCTTGTCGACATCCGCGAAACCGACGAGTACACCCAAGAGTTCGTGCCGGGTTCCCGGCTGATCCCGCTCTCGATCATCGCCAAACACCCTCTGAAGGACGCCGACGCCCCGGACAAGCCCATCGTCTTCTTCTGCCATTCGGGCAACCGTACCGCCAACGCTTCCGATCTGCTGGAGCGCCTCGCCGGCGACGTGCAGGCCTATCGTCTTGACGGCGGCATCTCCGGCTGGGAGAAGGCGGGGCTTCCCGTGGAGCATATCTCCTCAACCATCCCTCTGTTCCGTCAGATTCAGATCGCGGCCGGTTCCCTGGTGCTCATCGGCGTCATCGGCAGTGCCTTCTGGCATCCGTTCTTCTGGCTGTCCGCCTTTGTCGGCGCGGGGCTGGTCTTCGCCGGGATTTCCGGGTTCTGCGGCCTCGGCGTGCTGCTTTCGCACATGCCGTGGAACCGGCGTTGAACCGGTTATCCGGAAAATAAAAGACAGCGGTGCCCCAAGGCAGCGATACCCTGTGCGGCGTCTTGCCTGTGGGGGCGAACCGTTTCAGCGGGATAGGCTCTTTCAGCCTACGCGCCTTCTGACCGGGGCTTCATTTCACCGGGAGAAGCTTTCGACACGGCACACCAATGGCTGGGGGACGGGACAAAAGGGAGCGGCCCAAGCCCGCAGCCCATCCGGTTCCCCACCCCATGCCGCTGTTCCCCGGGATTTGGCCCAAACGCATCAAGCCGTCCATACCCTGTTTGGGGTACGGGCGGCCTGGTCATTCTATGATTAAGCATATGGCTATCCCCGTGCGGGGGCGAGGCGGTTACATATCCGCGTCCAGCGTAGCGAGCTGTGCCCTGAGTTCCAGTTTTCTGGTATAGTTGGAAAGGAAATGGTGCACGTCTTCACCCTCGGGAACTTTTCCGGCGAGCTGCGCCGCAAGGATTGCCTGTGTGGAACGGGCCATTTTTTCCTCGACTTCGCGGATCTGGCTCAACAGGTTGGCCCGCTGCTTAGCCGTGGCATAGGTTCTCTGGCGGCGCTCAGCGTCAAGGATGATCACATTGTCCTCGACCCGTCTCTGCTCCTCGCCGAACGCCCTAACCAGCGGGGCGATATGAACATCATAGCCATCTTTCCCGAACAGCGTGTTTTCCCGACCATCTTCCCAATAAATGACCCCTTGTCCAGCCACCCATTCGATCTTGTGGATAGCCGGATCGAACATACCGGGATCCAGTTCGAAAGCCATGCCGTTGATCACGACTACATGTTCATGCCCGTGTACGGTGATGATGTCCACGCTGATGTTCTCTCTTTCCATATCAGACCTCACCCGAATCTCCGCCGGGCATTGCTTCTTGTAGCAGTCCGGCCACCCATTGCCAAGAGTTGCGGCATAAAAAACCTCGATCCCCCCTTGAAAAGCCGTTTTTCGACGGCCTGCCGTGCGGGCTCCGTTTTCGTCGGGATGAGCAGGGCGGCCCTTTTTTGGGATTTCCCTGCGGCTTTTTCTTGACACGGCCTTTTTCTGAGTTATGCTCATTTGAACATTATTCGGAGATGCACATGGCAAGGCCCAGAAATTGTCGCTACGTCGAACGCAAGCCCCACGTGACCTATTTCAAGCCGCGCGGGATCCCCATGACCGAACTCACGGAAACGCTGTTGACCGTTGAAGGTCTGGAAGCCTTGCGCCTTGCCGATCTGGAAGGGCTCACCACCGGAGAAGGCGCTGAACGGATGCGTGTTTCGCGTCACACCTTCGGCCGCACGTTGGCCGAAGCCCGGCGAGCCGTGGCCGATGCGCTCGTCAACGGACGGGCACTGTGCATCGAAGGCGGGACTTACGCCGTCCTGCCGCCCCAACCCGAGGCGGACAAGCCTCACAAGGAGTTTCACATGCAGAAAGTTGCCGTTTCCAGCGAAGGCCCTTCGCTCGACGATATGGTGGACCCGCGCTTCGGGCGGGCGGGCGGTTTCGTCATCGTGAATCCCGAGACGATGGAAACTTCCTACCTCGACAACGGGGCCTCCCAGACCATGGCGCAGGGCGCGGGCATTGAAACCGCCGAGCGCATGTCCGCCGCGGGCGTGACCGTGGTCCTCAGCGGCTACGTCGGCCCCAAGGCGTTTGAGGCGCTCAAGGCAGCCGGAATCAAGGTTTGTCAGGATCTGGACGGCATGACCGTCCGTGAGGCCGTGGAAAAATACAAAAACGGGGACGCGCCCTTCGCCGACGCGCCCAACAAGTAGGCCCGCCATGCGTATCGCCATCGCCAGCGGCAAGGGCGGCGCGGGCAAGACCACGGTTACGGCGTCGCTCGCGTCGGTCTGGGACCGCCCCTTCATCGCCGTGGACACGGACGTGGAGGCCCCGAACCTGCACCTGTTCCTGCCCCCCGCCGTGGAAGCCTCGGAAACCGTCGGACTGGAAGTCCCCATCCTCGATCCCGAGCGCTGCACCCTGTGCGGAGCCTGCCGCGCCATCTGCCGCTACAAGGCCATCGCCCAGTTCGCTTCGCGCCTCACGATCTTTACGGACATGTGCCACGGCTGCGGCGGCTGTTTCGCCGTTTGCCCCTCCCAAGCCCTTACGCCCGGCAGCCGCGAACTCGGCGTGCTGGATCAGGGGACCGTGCTGGAAGGCCGGGGCCGCTTCCTCATGGGGCGCTCCCGCATCGGGGAAGCCATGACCCCGCCGCTCCTGCGCGCCCTGCGTAAAAAACTGGATCTGATGCTCACGGCGATCCCCGCCGACGCCCTCATCGATTCGCCCCCCGGCGTAAGCTGTCCCGCCATGACCGTTGGCCTCGACGCCGACGCCGTCCTGCTGGTGGCCGAGCCCACGCCGTTCGGATTCCACGATTTCCGGCTGGCGCATCAGGCTTTCCGGCAGATCGGAAAGCCCATGGCCGTAATCATGAACCGGGCCGCCATGCCGGGCAATGCCGAGGGAGACGGCGCGCTGCGCGCGTATTGCGCGGAACAGGGCCTTCGCGTGCTCGGCGAGCTGCCCTTTGATCGCGCCGCCGCCGAAACGTACGCAAAGGGACGCCTCATTGCCGCAACCTCGCCGGAATGGAGGGTGCGGTTCGAATCCCTGCGCGATGCCGTGCTGACGTTCGCCGAAGGAGCCTGTCATGCGTGAGATCGTCGTCATCAGCGGCAAGGGCGGCACGGGCAAAACGTCCGTCTGCGCGAGCCTTGCCCATCTGGCCCAGAACAAGGTCGTCTGCGATCTCGACGTGGACGCGCCCGACATGCACATCCTGCTTGATCCGCAGGTCCACACCCGCGAGGCGTTCGTCTCCGGCAACGAAGCCGTCATCGACAGGGATGCCTGCCGCCGTTGCGGGATCTGTTTCGAGCACTGCCGTTTTGATGCTGTGAAAAAGGACGGAGATGTCTACGGCATCGATCCCCTGCGCTGTGAGGGCTGCGGCGTGTGCGTGGCGCTCTGCCCGGCCAAGGCCATCGCCTTTCCCGAAAAGGAGTGCGGCGAGTGGTATGTCAGCGACACGCGCTTCGGCCCGTTCGTCCACGCGCAGCTCTATCCCGGACAGGAAAATTCCGGGCGGCTCGTGACCCTGCTCAAACAGCAGGCCCGCGAGCTCGCCAAACGGCAAGGGCTTGACCTCGTCATTTGCGACGGCTCGCCGGGCGTGGGATGCCCGGTCATCAGCTCGCTCTCCGGGGCGAGCCTCGCCGTGGCTGTGGTGGAGCCCACGCCTTCGGGCCGTCACGACTTCGAGCGCGTCGCGGCCCTGTGCGACCACTTCCGCATCCCGGTCGCGGTCCTCATCAACAAGGCGGACCTCAACCATGAGGAAGTACAGGCCATTACCCGGCTTGCCGACGACAAGGGCTACACCGTCGTGGGAGCACTGCCCTTTGATCCGGCGGTAACGGGAGCCATGATCCGGCGCAAGGCGCTGACCGAGACGGATTCGCCGCTCGCGTCCACGCTCTCCGCCATCTGGGGCCGTATCCGCGAACTGGCTTACGCACCTCGAAAGCGCGGCTGATCCGCCCTGCGGCAGCGGCGTTTGCCAATACTTTAACCAACAGGAGTCAATCCAATGAGCACGTCTACTCTCGCTATCCCTTCCGCACTTCCCGGTGGCCTTGAAGCCGGTATGGGTATGCATTTCGGCCACTGCGACATCTATACCATCGTGCAGATCGAGGACGGCGCGATCAAATCCGTGGGCACCCTGCCCAACGTGCCACACCAGCAGGGCGGCTGCCTCGCCCCTGTGCAGCATCTTGCCTCCCACGGCGTAACCGCGCTCCTCGCCGGTGGCATGGGTATGCGTCCGCTCATGGGCTTCCAGCAGGCGGGCGTTTCCGTCTACTATGCGGGCAATTATCCCACCGTCGGTTTGGCCGTGCAGGCGTTCCTCGACGGCAAGCTCCCCGCCTTCTCCACCGAATTCACCTGCGGCGGCGGGAATCACTAGGGCATTGGGAATTGGAGGGGGTGCGGGAGAACCTTTCCGGAGAAAGGATCTCCCGCACCCCCTCCAAACCTCCCCCCCACCCTCTCCAAAGACTTTCGCGCTTATCGAATCCCTGTCCGCAGTTTTCCCGGGAATCGAAGAAGGGAAGATCCCCTTTACCATTATTGTTGCATTGTATGAGGAATCATTATGGAACTGCTGCTCGTCACGCCTCGCCCCGAAGTCTGGAATGAATGCCTGCCGGTGTTTCAGCGCGGGGGCAACACGCTCCAACAGGCCGCATCGCTGGAAGACGCCGCGCCGATCATCCGCGACACGCCGCCCGTTCTCGCCATCCTCGATCTGGAGCTTGAAGGAAAGGCTCTCCGTCAGGCCGTCATCGACATCATGATGATCAACGCCAGCGTCCACACCGCCGTCGTCAGCGACATGGACCCCGACGAATTCCACGAAGCCACGGAAGGGCTCGGCATCCTCATGCCCCTGCCCACTTCCCCCAAGGCCGACGATGCCGAACGCCTCCTCAAGGCTCTTGCCGGGGTCATGTAGGGTCGCCGTACCGCGCCCCCTATGGCGAAACGCCTTGTGAGGGGCATGCGCCTTCGGCTCCGCTGGAGCGGAGGGCGCTTCTCCGTTGGGAAGAGTACGAACATCAGCTTATTGCCGTTTCCGCTCCGACCAGACGGGACCTCTTTGAACCCGATTCATATCCGCCTTGAATACCAAAGGGATGGACAGCACGCCCACGTGCTGGTAACCAAAGGGGAAACTCCGTATCCGGGCGGGAGGGCACATGCGTTCCATCGTATTCAGCACGGTTTCCCATCTAGATATGTACACCGGCGAAGATCGGAAAGACCGCTGGCGCCCTCTGCTGGAGCTGCTGCGCATTCACGACTTCAAGGTGGACAGGCTGTATTTCTTCATCAGCCACCTGTACCGGCACATCGTCCCCACGCTGGTCAAGGACATGAACAACGTCTGCCCGGAGACCGAGATTGTCCCCGTGATCACCAACCTCAACGGCGTGCTCACCTACGAGGACATCGCCCCGGCCTACAAAGTGTTCAGCGCCTACTTTGAACAATACCGCTTCGATCTGAGCAACGAGCGGTATTTTTTTCATCTGGGGCCGGGCAACCTGTTCCAACATGCGCTCATGCTGATCATGCTGTTCCACTTCAAGCGCCTGCCCTTCCAGATGCTCCGTCTGGCCCCCAACCCGGAAAAGCCGGGCGACATCATCATGGAGATCTACGAGGGGGATATCCGCAAGTGGATCGCCAGCATCGCGGATTCGGAAAAACGCAATGTCGCGGCCCAGACATTCCTCAAGTCGTGCATCGAAACCAGAAACCCCGTATTCAACAAGCTGATCGAAGAAATGGAGCATGTGGCCACCCACTCCACCGCGCCCGTCCTGCTTTCCGGCCCCACCGGTTCCGGCAAATCCCATCTTGCCAGAAAAATTTACGAACTCCGCTACAATAAAGGACTAGTCCCGGGTTCCTTCGTCGAAGTGAACTGCGCGACACTGCAGGGCGAAAGCGTGCTTTCCAACCTGTTCGGCCATGTGCGCGGCTCCTTTACCGGCGCGACGACGGTGCGTCAGGGGCTGCTCAAGACGGCGCATGAAGGCATCCTCTTCCTTGACGAAATCGCGGAGATCCCGCTCCAGATACAGGTGATCCTCCTCAAGGCCATCGAAGAGAAAAAATTCTACCCCTTCGGATCGGATACGCCGGTACACAGCGACTTTCAGCTTATCTGCGGCACGAACCGGGATCTTGCCGAAGAAGTCCGGCAGGGGCGCTTCCGCCTCGACTTGTTGTCACGCATCAACATGTGGCATTTCCGGCTTCCCGCACTCAGGGAACGGTTGGAGGACATCGAGCCGAACATCAACTACGAACTTGACCGCCACACGCGGCTGAAAGGCTTCAAGGCGGATTTCCTGCCCGAAGCGCGGGAACGCTATCTGAACTTCGCCATGTCGCCCGAAGCCATCTGGCCGGGGAACTTCCGCGACTTGTCCTCGTCCATCGAACGGATGCAGAGCTACGCCCTCGGCGGCATCATCAACGAGGAGCTTGTGGAGGAGGAGATCATCCGGCTGCGTGCGATATGGCATACCCCGGCCCTCGCCGAGCTTCCCGCCCCGAAACAGGGGGCCCCGCTGCTGTCAAGGCTGTTCACCCCCTCCCAGCTTGATCAGATGGATCTGTTCGACAAGATACAGCTGGAAAACGTCATCAGGGTATGCTGTGACTGCTCCACACGCACGGAGGCCGGACGTAAACTGTTCGGCGTTTCGCGTGGCCGAAAAAAACATGCCGACGATACGACCCGGCTCAACAAGTATCTCAAATCGCAAGGCGTCACATGGGAGCAGATCCAGTCGTTGCGGTACCGCTGACCCGGACGGCTTGCGCGGGCATTGTTCCCGAGGCCTAAAAAAGTTGCGGCAAGGCACGGGAACCGCTTCCGTGATGCGGGGATACCTTCCATGACACGAGCGGCAAGGCAATCAGGGCGGGAGGCAATCTTCTCAGCAGGAGGATGCTTCCCGCCTTTTGGCTGGAACGGGGAAGTTGCCCGGCGGCCCTCCATGAAAGGGGTCTTTGTAGCGGAAGGGGTATCTTCCTTTACGGAAGGCCGTCGGGGTATAGGGGGGAAGTATCGGGGGAGCGATCAACGGGAAGAGACAAGCAGCATGACCGCCAGCCCGGTGAAAACGCAACCGGCGGCACGGTTCAGGAACAGCTGCCCCTTGACGGAACTGTTGAAACGCCCGGCGACCCGCCCCGCAAGCAGTGACACGCAACCAAAGACCAGCAGCGTGGCAAGCTGGAACAGCGCGCCAAGGGCAATGATCTGCGCCGTAAGGCCGCCCCGCGCGGGATCGGCGAACTGAGGCAGGAAAGCAAGGAAGAACAGCGTCACCTTGGGGTTGGTGATGTTCATGATCACCCCTCTCCGGTACAGCGTGCCGTATCCGGGGAATTGCGCCTTCTGGAGCGAAGCCTTTGAGGTTCCGCTGCGGAAAGAGAGCCACGCCAGATACAGCAGATAGGCGGCCCCCGCGAATTTCAGCACATTGAACGCCGTTTCCGAACTCTGGAACAGCGCCGCGACCCCAAGCGATACGGCGGTGATATGTACGAACAGACCGGTGATCAGCCCGCAGGTCGTGGCGAACCCCGCACGCGCGCCGTACAGCGCCGATTGCGTCAGCACAAAAAGGATGTCCGGTCCGGGGGCGAGCCCCATGACCACCGATGCAACAAAAAAAGCCCCTAGCGTTTCAACTGGCGGCATAACGTTTCCTTTACTTGCTCAGGCGGGAAAAATTCCGCCCTCTTCTCTTCAGGCGAGGTGTTGCGGGATTCTAGGGTTCCAGTGTTTTCCGGCCCGTGCCGGCCGCCCAATAGCCACATCAAGGATACCGGACCCGTAAAGCCGGGAGGTTCCCGGCTTGTGCCGATCGCCCCGTGTAATGCCGGACAGCGAACCTTCAGGCGGAAAACGCAGCCGGACAATCAAAGACCACCCGCAACACATCTCGTGAAAGCCGGGAGGAGAGCCTCCCCCCGGCGGATTTTACAGAGCGGATCAGTCCTTCGCCGTTTCCTCGGAAGCGGCCTTGAACCCGCGCTCGAAACAATTCAGGTTGCTTTCCACAAAGGCGGGCTTGCCGTTCTTGCGGATCGCCTCCATCTGGCTCTCCTTCGTAAGCGGCATGTCCGCGGCCCCGTACAGCGCACCGAGCATGACCATGTTCAGGCCGAGCGGGTTGCCCGCTTCCAGCGATTCCTTGCGGGCGTCGAACGCGATCACGCGGCCCACTTTGGCGCGCAGGCAGGCAAGCAGGTCATCGACGGGGGGATATGCCGCCGAACCGCCGGGAATGAACGGCACCACAGGCGCGGTGTTGGTGATCACGATGGTGTCGGCATTGGCCTTGCTCAGGGCGCGCACGGCTTCCATCGGCTCGAAGGCCAGCAGGATGTCCGCGCAGTTGTCGGAAATGGTGGGGCTCTGCGCGCCGCCGAGCACGACCGTGGACTCCACCACGCCGCCGCGCTGGGCCATGCCGTGGGTTTCGCTCATGAGGACGGGCACGCCCATGCTCAGAGCGGCCTCGCCGATCATTTTGGAGGCCAGCACGTTGCCTTGCCCTCCCACGCCCACAATATAGATTCTCAAGGTATTCATGACGGCTCCTTACTTATTTTTGGGGACGGATCGCATTGTTCGGGCAAACTTGGGCACATACGGCGCAGCCGATGCACTGGACGGGATCGATGGACACCTTGCCGTCCCGAAGCTGGAAGGCCGGACAGCCGAACGTGTCCACACAGGTATGGCAGTTGACGCAGCGTTCCCCGTCGATGCCGAACACGGGTTTCTTGGCCTTGGACAGGCGGCGCATGTGCAGCGGGCAGGGTTCGCGGCAAATGATCACGGAAACGCCGTCGTGATCCAGCGCGGCGCGGGTCGCTTCCGCCACCTTCTTAAGGTTGGTGGGCCGGACGGTCTGGATGTGCTCCACGCCGAGCGCCCTGATGACGGCTTCCATGTCGATGCTGGTCAGCGGAGGCGTGCCCGGGGCCTGCGGCAGGGACGCGTCGCGGCCCGGTGAAGGCTGATGCCCGGTCATGGCCGTAACCATGTTGTCGAGGACGACCAGCACGAAGCGGTGGTGGTTGTAGACGGCGTTGGCGATCCCGGTCAAACCGGAGTGGAACAGCGTGCTGTCGCCGATGAAGCCGACGATGCGCTGTTCCGCCCCGACCGCCAGTTCCAGACCGGCGGGCATGGAGGCCGCCGCGCCCATGCACACGCCGATGTCGGCCATGCGCAGAGGCGGCATGAATCCGAGGGAGTAACACCCGATGTCCGTGGCGAAGATGACGTCCCGGCCTTCGCAGCCGAGTTTCACGCCATAGTAGGACATGCGGTGTGGGCAGCCCGCGCACAGGGACGGAGGACGGTTGACCAGCTGCGGGGCATCCGTGAGATCCAGCGGCGCGGGGGTCACGTCGGCGACGCCGAAGGCTTCGGCTACGGCGGCGCTCACACGGGCGGGGGTATATTCGTACAGCGTGGAAAGGTCGGCGGTCCCCTTGCCGAGGATGGTCAGGGTTAGGCCGTTCTTCTGCGCCATCGCGCGGAGGGCTTCCTCAACCAGCGGCTCCAGCTCCTCAAGCACAAGCACCGTATCCTTGCCGCGCAGGAATTCCAGCAGGGCGTTTTCAGGCAGAGGCCACGCCATGCCGAGGCGGAACACGCCCACGGTATCCGAAAGGCCGCATTCCTTCACGGCATCAAGCACATAGTTGACCGCGGCACTGCTGGCGACCACGCCGAGGCGCGTATCCGCCGGGCCTTCCACACGGTTGAACGGGCTGGCGTCGCTCACCGGAACCAGGCTGCGCATACGCTCGACCAGACGCTTGTGATGGCGCACGGCATTGCCCGGCAGCGGCACGAACGCGTAATCCTTTTCATAGTGGCGCGGCCCGGCCTTGGGACGGATGTCGCCAAGCTCCACCACGCCGCGGCTGTGCGCCACGCGGGTGGTCGCCCGAACCATCACGGGCATCCCCATTTGCGCCGAAAGTGCGAACGCAGCCACGGTCATATCCTTCATTTCCTGCGCGGTGGCGGGTTCGAAGCAGGGAAGCCCGAACAGGCGGGCATACTGCCGATTATCCTGCTCGTTCTGGCTGGAGAACATGCTCGGGTCGTCGGCGCTGTACACCACGAGGCTCCCACGGACGCCGAGATACGTCAGCGTGCCGAGCGGATCGGAGGCGACGTTGAGGCCGACGTGCTTCATGGCGGTCAGACAGTTCAGGCCGCCCATGGACGCGCCCGCAACGGCTTCCATCGCCACTTTCTCGTTGGTGGCGAAATCCATGCGGAAACCGCCCGCGCCCTGCAATTCGTACAGCAGGTTGCTCACTTCCGAGGAAGGGGTGCCGGGATAGCAGCTCGCGTAGTCGAGCCCGGCTTCATACGCGCCCCGCACGAGCGCCTCGTTGCCCATGAGCAACGCCTTTTTGCCGATTTCACGTTCGAGAAGCACTGACATAACGTCTCCTTTATCGTGTTGATTCCATACATAGTGTTATGGGGTTCCGCCTGCGGCTGCCTACGCCCTTTCGAGGCGCGGAGGCCTTCGCCGCCGACCTCCTTCCACCCATCAACCATTCTGAGAAGAAAGGGAGGCGGGGGAAGGGCAGCCCTCCCGTGCAACCGATTCTCTCTTATGGGCCTTTTCCCTGAGCACAACCGCCGGGGCGACGCCCAGCAGGGTTATGGCCGCAGCCACATAAAGGGCCACGAGGTAATCTCCGGACCATGCCCGGATCAGGCCGCCGATGAACGGCCCGCACACCGAGGCGACCATAAGCGGGCTCGTGCTGAACCCGTAGTTCACCCCGAAGTGGCGCGGCCCGAAAAAGGCCATGATCAAAGCCGCAAGCTGGGGAATGGTCCCGCCGAACGCCAGCGCCACCGGAACCGCCGCAATCAGGAAGCCCGCCATGCCGAACCGGGACGGCAGCACCGCCAGCAGCACCAGCCCGCATCCCATGAACACGGCGTCCAGCCCCATGCCCCACGCCCGGCCGAACCGATCGTGGACGTATCCGAAGAACAACCGGCCCACGCCGTTCGCTATCGCGTACACGCCCATGCCGAGCCCGGCCTGAGCCGCGGTCAGCCCGCATTCCAGCGCATAGGGAACGATGTGCCCGATGATCATCAGCCCGCCGATCTGGATCGTCAGCATCCAGCCCCAGATCATCCAGTAGGACGGCGTATGGAGCATGTCCCGCAGGCCGACGCCGTCGCCCTCTTCCTTGCCGGGAGCCGCTTCGGGCATACGCAGGAACAGCGAGCCGAGCACAATGATGCCAAGGAAGAGCACCGCCAGCGCCATGAACGTGCTGGAAACGCCCACCTTGCCGATGAGCCAGCCCGCGCCGACCGTCCCGAACAGGAGCGTGCCGAGCGCAAGGGCCATCGTCAGCAGGCCGCTCACCAGCCCCTTGCGCTCAGGATACCAGCGCAGGCATACGGCGGCGGGGACAAGGTTCACGATGCCGATGCCGAACCCGGACACCACCCCGTAGCTGAGGTAGAGGCCGATCACGGAGTCGATGCGCGACGCCCACAGCAGCCCGACGCACAGCAACGCGCCGCCGATCTGCACCGCACGGGCGGGCCCGAACCGGAGAAGCTTTCCCCCGGCGAACATGCCGAGTGAGAAGAAGGTGATCATGAAAGTGAAGGTCAGGGACGTCTCGGGGCGCTGCCAACCAAAAGCCTGTTCCAACGGGACCACGAAAATCGACCACGCATACAGAACGCCGCAGACCGTGCACAGCACAAGCCCCGCCAACAGGATGATCAGACGGCTCGGCGTTTTCATGATGCCTCCGTCCGCTCCGCAAAGGTATGCGCTTCTTCTTCGCCGCGCAGGACGCGCAGCACGCCGAGGGCGAGGGATTCCATCTCGTTTTCGCCGGGCAGCACATGCACCGGAGCGAGGAAGGACACACGCTCCGCCACCCAATCCGTGAGCATCCGGGAGCGGGCGACGCCTCCCGTAAGCAGGATGGCGTCGAGGCGGCCCCGCGTCACCACGGCGAGCTTGCCGATATTTTTCGCCAGATTGTGGGCCATGGCCTCGTAAACCAGCGCGGCCTTCCCGTCACCCTCGTGGATGCGGCGCTCGATTTCCCGCGCGTCGGACGTCCCGAACCAGTCCATCAGCCCCCCCTTCCGCTGCATCCGGCGCATCATCTCGGGGAAGGTAACGCCGTCCTGCGTCGCCATTTCCGCAAGCTGGAAGCACGGCAAGCCGCCGGAACGCTCGGGCGCGAACGGCCCTTCATCGTCGGAAATCATATCCACGACACGCCCGCCCACATGCAGGGAAAGGGTGATCCCCCCGCCCATGTGCGCGACAATCAAGGATAGCTCGGGGTATTTCGCATTGTTCTGCGTGGCGTAGCGCAACGCGCAGGCCCGCATGTTGAGCATGTGCCCCACGCTCTTGCGCTCTATGGACGAAAACCCGGTGATGCGGGCGATGGGATCCATTTCGTCCACGGTGACGGGATCATAGATGAACGCCGGGATGCCGAGCGGCCTCGCCACAGCGTCCGCAAGCACGGCCCCAAGGTTCGAGGCATGTTGCATGACCGGACGGTGGCGCAGCACGTCGAGCATGGCATCATTGACACGATACGCCCCGGAACGCACCGGCGGCAGCAGCCCACCCCGCCCCACACAGGCGTGCAGGGACGCGGGATCAATGCCTTTTTCCGTCAATACGTCGAGCAGCAGGCGGTGGCGCAGCTCAAACTGCTCCATGACCGCCGGGGACAGTTTGGCGGTATCGTGGTCGCGGCTTTCCACAAACAGCGGGGCCTCGTCCTCGTACACGGCGATTTTGGTCGAAGTGGACCCCGGGTTGATCACAAGAATGCGAAACATGCTGACCTCACAGGCAATTAGGCGTTCCGGGCGGCGAGGCATCCCAACGCGGTGGCATACAGTTTGGCGGACGGCGGCTCCGAGCGCGAAGTCATGACCACGGGCGCGGCTGCCCCGAGGATGAGCCCGGCCACCTGACTGCCCTTGAGGAAGTGCAGCAGCCCCTTGATCGCCACGTTGCCCACTTCCATGATCGGCATGAGGAAAATATCGGCGTCGCCGGAAACCCGGCTTTCGATGCCCTTGTGCAGGGCGGATTCGCGGTTCAGGGCCACGTCCATGGCAATGGGGCCTTCAACGATGCATTGCGTGAGGAACTCGCCCCGTTCCCATGCCTCGACCAGCCCGGCGGCGTCGATGGTCGCGGGATTGTGCGGATCGACGCGCTCGTTGGCGGCGAGGCAGGCGACCTTGGGGCATTCGTAGCCCCACGAGCGCAGAGCCAGCAGCGCGTTGGCGAGGATGTCCTTCTTGGCGACAAGGTCGGGATTGATGTTCATCCCGCCGTCGGTACTGTAAATGAGCTTGTGATAGCCCGGCAGTTCCACGGCGGCGATGTGCGACAGCCTCCGGCCCGTGCGCAGCCCTTCTTCCTTGTTCAGCACACCGCGCAGGAAGTCCGAAGAGTTGAGCATACCCTTCATGAGTACCCCGGATTCCCCGCCGCGCACCGAGCGCACGGCCTCCCGCAGCGCCGTCGCGGGATCGGCGGCATGGCGGAGTTCGGCCCGGCCTTCGATACCCGCCTGTTCAACCAACGGGCGTACAACCGCCTCATCACCGTACAGGATAACGTCGGCCAGCCCTTTATCCAGAGCCATGCGCGCGGCTTCCACGGTTTCACTGTCCGCGTTCGCCACGCACACCACTGTCCGGGGCATGGCCTTCACCTTGTCGATCAGTTCCGAAAAATGTTGCAGCATGAAAAGGCTCCTGTGGAAGAAAGCGGGAATACGGGAAAAGGAATGCTCTTTGAGAACGGCGTTCCGCCCTCCTCCCTGCGTCCCTTCCCCCACCGCCCAAAACGATTCGGGCGACGGGGCCTGGACAAAAACTTTCTTTGTAATATATTGTTTTTATTAATTATTTTATCTTAACAAAGGGTACAAAGCTCCTACCCTCCCCAAAAAGGAGGGAACAAACAGCGAGACACCGGCCCACAAAGGGGACGTCAGCCGCGCAAGGCTAATCGGAATAGTCGGCCAACACGCCGTTCACCACGAAACGGGGCGGCTGGCCATGAACGAGCACACGCTCCAAGTTTTCAAGCGCCTGAGAGAGCATCCGTCCGAACGCGGCACGGGTTACGCCCGCGAGATGCGGCGTCAGCAGGACGCGTTCGGCGGGAATGGACAAGAAAGGATTTTCGGCGCGCCCGTCGTCCGCAAAGCAGTCGAGCGCCGCGCCGCGTATCCTCCCTTCCGCGAGGATACGGGCGAGATCCGCTTCCACCACCACACCGCTCCGGGCCGCGTTGATCAACAGGGCATGGGGCTTCATGGACGAAAGCAGGTTGTAATCCACAAGGTTGCGGGTACTACCGTTGAGCGGGCAATGCAGGGAAACCACGTCGCACTCGGCGAACAGCTCCGCCACATCCATACGCTCGACCCCGTTTTCAGCCGCGAACTCTTCAGGCCAGAAGGCGTCGCAAGCGGCCACGGAACACCCAAAAGCCTTGGCGAGCGGGACGACCGCGCGCCCGATATTGCCGAGCCCGAACAGCCCGATCCGGCATCCGCGCAGCTCAAGGCCGCCCTGCTCCAGAAGTTCGGCACGCGAAGCCGCATAGCGTCCGCGGCGGATTTCCCCGTCGGCCCATGCGAGGCCGCGCTGGAGGTTCACAATGGCGGCCATCACGTATTCCGCGACCGAGGACGCGTTCATGTTCGGCGAATTCGATACCGGAATACCGAGCTCCGCCGCCGTGAGGTGGTCAACGGAATCAAAGCCCGCGCCCGTGGTCTGGATGAAGCGGATGGACGGCATCCGTTCGAGGCAGAAGGCGTCCACATACGGCTGGGACGGCGGGAGCAGAAGCGCCTGCGCGCTCTCTGCCGCCGCGATCAGGACGTGGCTGCCGTTGGGAGGCAAAAAATGCAGAGAAAGGGTTTCCGGAAGGGTCATACCGGATTCCGTAAACCGGGAACGGGGGAGCAGGCTGAGGACCTTCATGGCGTTCTCCTTTTCGCCTCTTGAACGGCAACGTCTTTCGCGCTTCGCGACGACACGCTTTTTGTTTCGCTTCCGGGGAAAGCGCCGCAACGTCTCCCCGAAAGCATCCGGGGACGGGACCCCCGCCATGCGGGGATCCCTTTTTCACTTACCGCATCATGGCGGGCAGCCACGTGCTCAGCGGCTCAAAGGCGATGCAGAAGCCGAGGCACAGGAAGAACGCAAGGACGAAGGGTATCGAGGAGCGGTACACCAGCGAGAGCGGAACATCCGCCAGTTCCTTGGCGACGAACAGGCTGACGCCGAAGGGCGGGGTCATGCCGGCCATGGTCACGAGGATATTGATGATGACGCCGAACCAAATCAGGTTCCAGCCGAACAGCGCGGCGAGCGGCAGGAAGATGGGCACACAGATGAGCATCAGCGGGATGGCCGGGATAAAACAGCCGAGCAGGCTCATGCACACGATGATGGCGAACATGACGGCCATGGGCGGCATGTTCATGGAGGCGATGACGCCGGCGAGGATCATGGGGATCTTGCTCATGGTCATGAAGTAGCTGAACACGCCCGCGCCGCCGAGGACTGTAAAGGCCATGCTGATCGTCTTGCCGGTATCGTTGAGGCCGCTGGTGACGATGGACCAGCTCAGGCGGCCCATGACGAGGGCGAGGAACACGGTCGTGAACGCGCCGATGCCGCCGCCTTCCGTGGCCGTGAACATGCCGGCGTAGATGCCCCCGATGACCACGATGAAGATGATAATGATGGGCAGGCCGGTCTTGAGCGAAACGAGCCGTTCATGCATGGGCACGCGGGGCAAGGCGGGGGCCAGCTCGGGATTGCGCCAGACCATGATCATGATGACGACGATGAAACAGGCCATGCACACGAGGCCGGGGAACACGCCGGCGATGAACAGGTCGGCGATGCTCTGTTCCGCAAGGACGCCGTAGATGATGAAATTAGAGCTCGGCGGGATGAGGCTGCCGATGCCGCCGGAACAGGCCAGCGTGCCGATGGCCAGCTTGTCGTCATAGCCGTGCCGCCGCATTTCGGGCAGGGCGATGGTCATCATGGCGATACAGCCGACCAAGGCGTCGCCCACCACCGCGCCGAGGGCGGTACAGGCACACACGCTGGCTATGGCGAGGCCGCCGCGGAAATGGCCGCACCAGTTGCGGGCCGTGCGGTACAGGTCTTCGCCGAACCGGCTGTAGAAACAGAGGAAGCCCATCAGCAGAAAGAACATCAGGGGCGCCCACGTGTAACTGCTGCACGTGGAGAACCATGCCGTCCCGAACAGGTTCAGAGCCGCCGTCAGGCCGCGCAGGCTGGCGATGAAGACGAGCGAGGTCCCCATGAGCGCGAAGGCCACGGGCATCCCCAAGAAAAACATGGTAAACATATACACCATGCCGATGACGCCCTGCGCGGGCGCGCTGATGCCGGGCAGACGCTCGACCGCCACCCAAACCGACAGAGCCACGCCGAGCAGGCCGATGCCGAGCATCAAGAAAGCCGACCCCATCCCGCCGCCCCGGATAATGGCGGCAAGCTGATCCAAAAGATGGCTGAGCATGGCAAGGAACAACAGGACGCATCCGAACACGGCGAACCAGATGAACGGCTTGTAGGACATGTTCCATACCGAGGTGGTGTCGGTGGTGGTCATGGCGTACTTGCCCATGCAGGTTATGCAGAAAAAGACGACCGCAAGGCTCCAGACCGTGGTGATGGCCCCAAGCCGGTTCTTATTGAGTTCGCTCAGCTTGCCGGTCACGATGTCCATGCTGACGTGCCCGCGCCTCCAATAGGTATAGGCCACGGAGGAAAACAGCACCACGGACATGAGCATTTCGGTGATTTCGATGCTGCCGCTGATCGGCGATCCGATAACATAGCGCAGAAGCACATCCGCGAAGGTCAGGATGACCAGACCCATAAAGATATACATGCCGACAGCGCTTATCCTCTGGCAAAACGGTTCCGTGCGCCGTATCAGGGCAGATAGCGATTCCAGCTGGGCGGCCAACGGGGGCGTTTCAATGGCGTTGCTGCTCATAAGTTCAGACCTTGATTGGGGAGGTTGGGCGGCGGGGACCCCCCGCCGCCGTTCGGAACCGATGGCTTACTGCTGCTTGACGTAACGGTAGGCTTCAGACTGACGCCACGGCGTGAAATACTTGGCTTCCAACTGGTGGAACGTCTTCTCCAGTTCAGCGCCCCGATAGCCGGCCTTGTCGAGCGACTTGAACCACGCCTGCGCCGGGACGGCGGCCAGCTTGTCGGCGCGGGCATAATCCTCGTCGGACAGGACATGGACGGTGCCGCCCATTTCCTTGATCCACTTGTCGAGGCTGCCGTACACGTTTTCAGCCCAGAACTTTTCCAAAAGATTAGGGCCGTAATTCTGGGACATATCGTCGACGATGGCCTTGAGGTCGTCGGGCAGGCTGTCGTAGCGTTCCTGATTCATGACCACGTAAAAGGCGGTTCCGGTGATGTTCAACAGCGTGACGTGCTTGACTTCCTCACCGTAGCGCCGGGAAATCAGCGGATCGAAATCCATGACGATACCGTCGATGATGCCGCCCTGCATGGCCTGATACAGATCGGACATGTTCATGCCGACCACGGAAGCGCCGAGGGCCTGCATGGTTTCAAAGCGCAGGCCGCCGCCTTCAAAGCCGAGCTTCTTGCCCTTGATGTCGTCGAGCTTCAGGATGGGCGCGGACTTGGTCATGACACAGTCGCCCACGGGGTAGGCGTGGATGAACATGAGCTTGACGCCCTTGATTTCCTTCTTCAGGACTTCGGGATGGGCCTTATAGAAATCGCTCAGCATCTCATAGGCATTGCCGAGAGCCATACTGGGGTTGGCGGCGGAAAAAATCTGAGAATGGAAGGGGAACGCGCCGGGGTTGGAGCTGAAAGGCGCTTCGGCCAAGTCCGCTATGCCGGTGCGGACGGAGTCCATGGCGTCGGAACGCTTGCCAAGGGCGTTGGCGAAATAGGGTTCAATCTTGATGCGCCCGTTGCTGCGCTTTTCGAGCTCGTCGCACCAAGGCTTGATGGCATTGACCCACCGCTGATGGATAGGCGGCATCCCAAGGTTGAAAGTCAGCACGATGGGTTCTTCGGCGGCACTCTTCTGCGCGAACAGAGCGGGAAGGCACAGCGCCGCGGCCAACGTCAATGTCAATAATGTCCTCTTCATGGCGTCTCCAGTCGGGTTATACAGTTCCTGTCCTTGGAGCAGAGCCGGAGGGGCCGCCCCTCCGGCCCATTCACACTACAGTGAGGCGACCATCTTCCGGATGCGGTCGACACCTTCCAGACAATCGTCCAGCCCGGTGGCGCAGGAAAGACGGGTGTTGCACCCCGCGTACGGCCCGTATTCGGAACCGGGCACGCAGGCCACATAGTATTCGTCGAGAAGCTTCGCACAGAACCGCACGGGGTCCAGCCCTGTCTTCTCGTGGTTCAGGTAGATGTAGAACGCGCCCTTGGGAGCCGCGAAGGACACGTTGGGTATGGTGGACAGGGCTTCCATCATGGCCTTGCGCCGGATGTCGAACTGCTGGCGCATTTCCTCAACGCAATCCTGCGGGCCGGTCATGGCTTCCACGGCGCCCCACTGGGCGAAGCTGTTGACGGAGAGCACGAAGCTCTGCTGCAACAGGGCCATGCCGCGGATAACTTCGGCGGGGCCGGCAAGGTAGCCGATGCGCCAGCCGGTCATGGAATAGGTCTTGGAGAAGGAGCCGAGGATGACGGTACGGTCTCGCATACCCGGTTCGGACGCGATGGAACGGTGTTCGAGGCCGTCATACAGCAAGCGGTCATAGGCTTCGTCGGAAACCACCAGCAAGTTGTTGGCCTTGGCGAAATCGGCGATCTGGCCGAGCTCTTCCTTGGAAAGAACCGCGCCGGTGGGGTTGTGCGGGCTGTTGATGAACAGCATCTTGGTGCGTTCGCCCGCTTCCGCGCCGCCCCAGCCGAAATCGGGGGCCTTGAGCGCATAGGCACGAACCTGCGCGTCGGCGATGGAGGCACAGTTGTAATACAGGCCATAACCGGGAGACGGCAGCAGCACTTCGTCGCCGGGCTCAAGCACGGCCTTCATGGTCAGGAGGATGGCCTGCTGCCCGCCGCAGGTGATCATGACCTCGGTCTTCGGGTCATAGCTGACGCCGGTCTGCCGCTTGATGTGCTCGGCGACGGCTTCGCGCAAGGGCAGGATGCCCATGTTTGGGGTGTAGTGCACGTATCCCTTGTCCAGCGCGGCCTTGGCGGCTTCCTTGATGTGGGCGGGCGTATCGAAGTCGGGGCGGCCGATACTGAAAATGACCACCTTCTTGCCTTCACGCCGGTAGGCTTCAGCCTTCTGGGTGGCGGCATGGATGCTGGAACTGGGGATTTGGCGCGTCATGGCGTTCAAAAAGGATGGCATGACTTTACTCCGCGGTAACGAGGTTGTCGGGCGTGGCGCCGTCCACGTATTGGAACAACTGGTCAACGGACATGCGGGACATGGCGTTGAGCGCATCCGTAGTGAAGGCCCCGGCGTGCGGGGACAGAATCACGTTGTCCAGCGAGAACAGCGGGGAAGCGGTGAGCGGCTCCTGCGAATAGGCGTCGATGATCGCGCCGGAGATGACCTTGCCGCGCAGGGCTTCGTACAGGGCGTCCTCGTCCACGATGCCGCCGCGGGCCATATTGACGAGCAGCGCGGAGGGCTTCATGAGCGCCAGTTCCGCCTTGCCGATGAACCCGGCGGTGGTTTCGTCGAGGGGGCAATGCACGCACACGATGTCCGACTCGGCGAGCAGCTCGTTCAGTTCCCGGCGCTCGATGCCGTACTTGGCGGCAAGGGCTTCGGGCCAGCAGGGATCGGTCCCGAGGAGGCGGGCTTCGAACCCGGCCATCCGGGAAGCCACGCGGCTCCCGATGTTGCCGAGGCCGATGATGCCCACGGTCTTGCCGCAGATTTCACCGCCCATGGTCCGGGCCTTTTCCCACTGCCCGGTCCGCACGGCGTTGTCGCACTGCGGCACGTTGCGCAGGTAGCCGAGCAGCAACGCGAAGGTATGTTCCGCCACGGCCACGCTGTTCGCGCCGGGCGTATTGCAAAGCAGGATGCCGCGCCGGAGCACGGATGGGATGTCGATCATGTCCAGCCCGGTGCCGAGCTTGGCGATCAGCTTGAGGTTGGGGAGCTTTTCCAGCAGCTCGTCGGTGATGGTCAGGCTGTTGCCGGTGACGGCGATGTCGGCGGTGGCCAGCGCTTCAACGAAGCCGGGCGTGTTCACGCGCTTCCCGCGCCAGTCCAGCACTTCCAGGCGTTCGTCATCAAGCAGGCGGCGCATCTCGGCGTCGGAGAACTTGGCGAACGGCGGGGCTTCCACAAAAACGGTATGCTTGCTCATGTCCGCTCCGCCTAAACGAGGGTGTATAAGGGGAATTCAAAGGAAACGGCCTGATGGGGGCAGCTGATGCGGCAGTTGCCGCAATGCCAGCACTCACGCTTGTATGCTTCGATGACGTGAGGCGTTTCGTCGTGTTCCTTATCCAGTTCCAGAATGTAGCCGGGGCAATCCTTCACGCAGCGGCCACACTTGACGCATTTCTTGGAATCAAAAACCGGAGGCATGTCGTTTCTCCTTGTGAAAGATGCGGGATCACTCCGTCCAGCCGAACTGGAACGCGCCGTCCTTGCGGGTGAGCACCAGCCCCTTGGCGAGTTCGGGGTCCTTTTCGGGATAATCGGAGAGCTGGTACATGCCCCGCCCGCTTTCCTTGCGCTGGAGACAGGCTTCCAGATGGGCCCGGCACAGTTCGAGCAGGTCGAACGCCTCGTGCAGGCGCATCAGCTCGTGGTTGTTGGTGGCTACGACGCGATCCGTGTAGCTTTCCACAAGGGCGAGCTTTTCGAGAGCGAGACGCATACCGGCCATGTTCCGGCGGTACTTGGCGTAGTAGTCCATGATCTGACGGATGGGATCTTCAAAGTCGTTGTACTTCAGAAGGTTGGTTCCCTTGCGCTCCCAAGGGGCGAGGATTCGGTCGTGTTCGGCCTGCGCTTCCGCGTCGTCGATGACGCCCATCTCGGTGGACGCCGCATCGTTCGCGGCATGGAACGCCGCCACGTAGCCGCAGCACATCGCGCCGGAGAAACTCGTAAAGTTGCTGCCCGCGAACAGGCCCTTCACCGTGGTTTCCAAGCGATCGTCGGCGAGGAGCATCCCGGAAACCGTCATTTCGGAAACTTCCACTTCCAACGGAGCCTTCTTGAACTCGATGCCGCGGGCCGCGCAGTAATCAAGGTAGGTTTCCTTGTCCGCGGGCATGAGCACGTACTGAAGGTGATGCACGTCCTCGTCGCTGAAGTGGGTCATATCCATATAGAACGGCGGACCGTTGCCCTCGACCTGTTCCTGCCACGTGCCCATGACCTGATTGCGGCGCTTGCCGTTTTCGCCCATCGGGTCATACTTGAACATGAACCGTTCGCCGAGCGCGTTGATTTCCTTGCCGCCCATGTTGTTGATGCCGTTCATGCCGGGCGCGCCCCAACCCTTGGGGATGAGCGTCGCGCGGCCGCTGATGTCGATATTGACCAGCGACGCGCCGATCTGCATGGGCAGGACGAAATAGCTGCCGGTGTTGTACGGCATATGCCAGCAGTTGTAGGGGTTGCCGGTGGAGTTGTTGGTCAGGCGCTGGGGGTGCCAGCCGAGGGAACAGATGGCGGTTTTGCATTCGATGGCGTACACTTCGCGGGTCAGGACGTTGAAGCCCATGCAGCCCATGATGTGCCCGCCGCGCTCGAACAGGCGGGTGATGTGGAAGTCGTCGAGGATGTTGACGCCGGACTTGCGCACGCGGCGGGCCAGATGCCGCTTGATGGTCGTGCCGTTGGTGATGTGCAGCCACCACGCGCCGGGCTGGCCGAAGCCGACGGAACGATACCGCTTGCCGTCCTTGATCAGGAATTCCGTATCGACTTCCTCAAGGATTTTCACGCAAGGCTTGATGGCGTCGAACCACTGGTTGAGCTGGGCTTCGCGGTAGCCGAAAGCGGACTTCATGAAGAAGCCGACAAAGGCTTCGCGGGTGTCGTTGGGTTCGTCGGTGCCGAGCGCCGCCATGAAATGGTCGTTGCCGCCGCCGAGGCAGCCGGAGCTTTCCAGCCGCCCCTGCCCCACCATGAGCACGTCGGCCTTAAGTTCCGCCGCGCGCAGGGCTGCACCGACACCTGAAGCGCCGGTTCCGAGGATGAGCACGTCGGTCTTGATGCGCTTTCCCCAAGCTGTTTCTGTAACAAGCATGGTTTCTCCTTGGCTTCACTGAATAAAAAGGAAAGAAAAGGCCACTTATGCAACCGGAGTATCCGGTGTTTTCCTATTTCTTGTTCAGCAAAGGACATGCCAACGCATTATATTCGACTAGAGCTGATATTCTAATATGTTAGAGGAGAACACTCCACACAAAACGTCAATGAACAGAAAAATACATGATTCTATCAGAATATTTTCTGAATACAGAAATATTTCTGAAAAAATCCACCATCCGATAACCAAACACCATGCTCAAATGGCCTGATCTCCCGCCACAATCACGCTGAAGCCGCAAAAAAGATTCCATTCGGGCAAAGCGAATCTTTCTCTCTTGCGAAAAAACACCCAAACAAAAGGGGAGCACGGCCAATCAATCGCCTGAACGAAAGGGAATCCGGCAATCCCGCTGCCCCTCCGCCTCTTCTGCCCACTGAAGGCCCCTTCCCCACCCCACCGCACAACGCTGTGCGCGGACTGCAAAAAGGGCCATCCGCGCACAACAACGTACGGGCACAAATAAAAAAGCCGCCTCCCAAACGGGAAACGGCTTTTTCTCGCCCTCAACAGACGTTCTTGAAACAATGTGCCCTGCCCCAAAGCAAGAAATCAAGTCACAGGAGAAACCACGTTACGCTCTCAAGAAACGCCTTACGGAAGAGCGACCGCGAAAGGGCACCCCTTCCGGGGCCTTCTCCCCCGCATTCCTCAATCATACCGCAGAACGCTCATCCCCTTCAGCCGGGAAAGAATCAGATTCTCGCGGCGGACGTTGGGAAGTTCAGCTCCGGGCTGGAGGGAGGTGACGACGGCCCGCCCGATAATGTGCCGGCCTTCGCCGTTCCCGTCATCGGTACGAACGCCCCAGACGTTGTGGAACATAACGGGCTCGCCCTTGTACTCCCCTATATACAAGGTAATGTGCCCGCGCAGCCAGAGCAGCGTGGCGAACGGAACCCCTTCGTCCTTGATGATGCTTTCCTTACCCGAGGGGGACGCCTTCACGAAGCTGATGAACTGCCATGCCTTGGCCTGCGCCGATGAGTTGCGTGGCAGCCACACCCCAAAAGGGACGAAAAGATCCCTCATCGCCAGCGAGCAGTCCCGGTTGAACAGGTATCCGCCCCAGCCGTAGGGCTGCCCCATCATGCGGTTGCCGATCTCGGCCGCCGCCCTTGCCGTCAGGGGAATGGGCTTGCGCACCGCATCGGAGGGAGACACCCGCACGGGTACGACCACGGCACGGCCCTGCGGATCACGCACAGGGACCAGCAGCCTCAGCGAGGATCCCGATCCGCCGGACAGAGGCAACATGGTCCCGAGGCTCCCAGTGGTAACATAACGGCCCAGCTCGTCCACCAGCGGGACGTCGTCACGGACGATGACCGCATACGTCCCGTTCTCGTAGCGCGAGCGGAACGGCGCGTCCGTCACAGCCGTATCCTCCGTGGGAACCCAGCCGGATACGAGCCCCGTCTCCACAAACACCCATGCGCCATCGGCGGAGGTATGCACGACAAGCAGCGGCATCCCCACCGGAAGCGTGGAGTACATGAACATATCGAAGGGATACCCCTCCCCGGCCTCGGCAGGGTTCCCGAACCGGGGCTTATGGGTGGGCGCTTCGCGCAGCACCGTGGGCCGCACGGTAATCGCCTTGTCGAACCGGGACGGGTACGCATCCCGAGCGGCGTTCGCCGTCAGCTTGTCCCAATTCTCCTGCGTCCACGGCAACAGGTTTTCCGCCCATCCCCGCGCCTTGCTCCGCTTCTTCTGGCCGCCGAAAATGGCGAACGCCTCGGAGGCGGAAACGGAGGAGCGTACAGCCTCCCACGGGCCAAAGAACAGGCTGTTGAACCGGGCGTCCTGCCGGGCCTGCTCCGCAGCCGACATGAGGGGCTTGTCCGGATTGCCCTGCCGGGCATAGACCAGCAGGTCCTGCGGCAACCGCCGCAAATCCGCAATGCTCCCTTTCGGGCCTTCAAAGCTGCCGGACTCGGCCGGAGGCAGGCTCCCGCCCTTGCGTCCGCCGCCGCAGCCGCCGAGCGCGAGGGCGCAGCACAGCAATACGCCGAGAGCAATCAGACGGAGGCTTCTCCCTTTCACCATTTGGGGGACAGAGACAACGCCCCGCCCCCCGAGCCTTTCATACGGCGGCACACCCCAAAAGCCCTTGCGGGCACCAGAAACCATCATGTGCGTTCACCCTCAGTTTGCGGACCGGCGGCCTCCGGGGCCGCCCCCAAACGTCGGGCCAGCCACGTATACCGCTTCTGCATCCGGTTGTTTTTAACGGCCATCGCCAAAGCGCGGGGCTCTCCCACCAGTACGACGAGACGCTTGCCCCGCGTCACCCCCGTATAGATGAGATTCCGCTGCAGCAGCATATAGTGCTGCGTCATCAACGGAATGACGACGGCAGGATATTCCGAACCCTGTGATTTGTGAATGGAAATCGCGTAGGCCGCCACTATTTCGTCGAGTTCTTCCCAATCGTACCCGACATAACGGTCATCATACCGGACAACAAGGCATTTTTCCTGTACGTCCACACTGGAAACCCGCCCGATATCGCCGTTGTACACATCTTTCTCATAGTTGTTGCGGATCTGCATGACCTTGTCGCCGAGCCGGTAGAGCCGCTCTCCGCGCTGCAGGGCCTCCCCTTCGGGATTGAGCGCCTGCTGAAGCCGCAGGTTGAGGTTCGCCGCGCCCACGGTGCCCTTGTGCATGGGCGAAAGCACCTGGATTTCATCGAAAGGATCAAGCTGGAAACGGCGGGGGATGTGGTTCTTGACCAAATCCACGATGATGTCCGCCGCGCGATCGGGATCGTCCTGCCGCATGAAATAGAAATCGGAAAGACGATCCTTTGAGGATTCGAGGCGTGGCAGCTCGCCCCGGTTGATCAGGTGGGCGTTGCACACGATTTCGCTTTCCGCCGCCTGCCGGAACACCTCCACCAGCTCGACCACGGGCATGGCCCCGGAAGCGATGAGATCCCCGAGCACATTGCCCGGCCCCACGGACGGGAGCTGATGCACGTCGCCCACGAACACGATGGTCGCGCCGAGCGGAGCCGCCTTGAGCAGGTGGTAAGCCAGCATGGTGTCCATCATGGACGCCTCGTCCACCACGAGCAGCCCGCAGGCCAGCGGGTTATCCTCATTGCGGGCGAACCCGTCGTCCTTGGGCGTGTATTCGAGCAGGCGGTGGATCGTGCGGGCTTCCCGGCCGATGGCCTCGGACATGCGCTTCGCCGCCCGGCCCGTGGGCGCGGCCAGCAAAATCTTGGCCTTGTTTTCCGCGAAAACCTGAATGATCGCGTTCAGGATGGTGGTCTTGCCCGTACCGGGGCCGCCGGTCAGGACCATTACTTTGGACGTCGCCGATGTGCGTACGGCCTCAAGCTGTTCCTCGGCCAGCGTAATGCCGAGCCGGGACACGACTTTCTCCACCACCTCGTCGGCTTTTGGGAACCGCACTGACTTCGGCGAGGCGAGGATACGCCGCAGGTAATAGGCAATCTTCGATTCGTAATGATGGAACCGGGTCAGGTACACGCCGATCTCGTCGTCGAGCTCCTCCAGTACCACCCGCTCCTCACGGGCGAGACAGTCCACGGCCTCCTCGACGAACTCTTCCGCAATGCCGAGCTGGGAACAGGTCTGTTCCACCAAGGCCCGGCGGGGATAATAGACGTGCCCGTCGTCGATCTGCTTCATCAGCGTGTACAGCGTGCCCGCCTGAATCCGCAAAGGGTGCTCGCTTTCAAAGCCGAGCTTGGCCGCCAGCGCATCCGCCGTCAGGAAGCCGATGCCCCTGATGTCCATCGCCAGCCGGTAGGGGTTCTCCTGCACGATGGACAGCGCCTGCGGGCCGTAATGCTTATAGATACGGACGGCGAAGGAAGCGCCGATATCGTGCGGCTGGAGGAACTGCACCAGATTGCGCACGCCCTGATGCTCGGTCCAACACTCGACGATGGTCACCAGCTTCTTCTGGGTGATGCCGGAAATTTCCAGCAGACGCTGCGGCTCCTCATCGAAAATCCTGAGCGTATCTTCGCCGAACGCCTTGACGATGCGCGCCGCGATGCTCTTGCCGATGCCCTTGATCAGCCCGGAGGCCAGATACAGCTTGATACCCTCGGCGGTGGCGGGGAGCAGGCTTTCAAAGGAATCCATCTGCACCTGCCTGCCGAAGCGGGCGTTGTTCACCCACCGGCCCTTGATGCGCAGGGACGCGCCCGCCTGCGGGCTGCCCATATGCCCGACCACGGTGACGAGATCCACCTCGTCCTTGCCTTCCGGCCTGACCCGGAACACCGTGTAGCCGTTTTCCTCATTATGGAAGACCACACGCTCCAGCGTGCCCTGCAATTCCACCGTATCGTTGAGGGATGAAAGAGAAAGCTGCGTCATGCCCTACCCCATCCGCCGCTGCAGCAGCAGGGCGTCGGCCACGGTCAAGGCGGCCATCGCCTCAAGCACGGGATTGACGCGCGGAATGGCGCAGATGTCGTGCCGTCCGCCCACACGCAAGGATACGGGGCTGCCTTCGGCGTTCACGCTTTGCTGTTCCTTGGCGATGGAGGGGATGGGTTTGATCGCCACGGTCATCACCAGCGGCTGGCCGGTCGAAATGCCGCCGAGGATACCGCCGCAATGGTTGGTCGCGGGATTGCCCGGCGTCGATCCGGCCCCGGCCGGACGGTAGGCGTCGTTATTGAAGCTCCCCCGGCTGCGGGCCGCGGCGAAACCGTCGCCGATCTCCACGCCCTTGACCGCCCCTACGCTCATGAGCGCCTGCGCCAGCACGGCATCCAGCTTATCGAACACGGGTTCGCCCAGACCGGAGGGCACGCCGAGCACCTCCACCCGGACGATGCCGCCGAGCGTGTCGCCCTCGCCGCGTACGGTACGGACCAACGCCTCCCACGGTTCCACGGCGGCCTCACACGGGGCGCAGTACGGACGGGACGCCGCGCCCGCCATGTCTTCCGGCGTAAAAGCCGGGGCGGGCATACCGCCGATTTCCAACGTGCAGGAACGCACCGAAATCCCCTGCGCCGCGAGCAGCGCGCGGGCAATGGCCCCGCCGGCCACACGGGCGGCGGTTTCGCGGGCCGAGGAACGCCCCCCGCCCCGGAAGTCGCGCACGCCGTACTTGGCGTCATAGGTCATATCCGCGTGCCCCGGACGCCAGACCGCCGCCAGCGGCCCGTAATCGCCGGAGCGCTGGTTGGTGTTCTCGATTTGGAAGCCGATGGGCGTTCCCGTGGTCGCGCCTTCAAAAACGCCGGACAGCAACCGGACAGCGTCCGGCTCCTTGCGCGTGGTCCCGGCCGTGCCGCCGCCGGGACGCCGCCGGTCGAGCTCCTTCTGGAGCAGTTCCTCCGAGAGGGCGATGCCCGCCGGGCAACCGTCCACCACGCCGCCGAGCGCCGGGCCGTGGGATTCCCCGTAGGTGGTCAGACGAAAAAGACGTCCGAAAGTATTTCCGCTCATGAATGCTCTTTCCTCCGTGTGACTCCCGCCATCAAAACACGATTCGTTTTCGGCGTCCAGAGACGAACCCCCAAGCGGAGCATGACTTTTTTCGCTTCCGCCTCCGCCGCCGCGCGCTTCCCTCCCTTTACAGACGGCGCCGTTCCCTACTATAGATACAAATTCACGCTACGGACAGGTACTTCCGTCCCTTCCGCGAAGACTTCAGCCCAAAAGGACATCTGTTGATGAATACGACCCTGAATATCGGACTGGCCGGACTCGGAACCGTCGGCGGCGGCCTTGTGCGCCTGCTGTCCGAAAACGCCGAAGAAATCCGGGCCCGCTCCGGCTGCGACTTTAATCTGAAGGCTGTCGCCGTCCGCAATCCGAACCGTAAACGCGATCTTCCGGAGGGCGTGCGCCTGACGACCGATCCCATGACCCTTGCCGACGATCCCGACATTGACGTGGTCATCGAGCTGATGGGCGGCATCGACACGGCCAAGGAGCTCATCACGCGCAGCCTCGCAAAGGGCAAACAGGTCGTCACCGCCAACAAGGCCCTGCTCGCGGAAGAAGGCGAAAGCCTGTTCCGGCTGGCCGACGAAAAGGGCGCCACTCTTCTCTATGAAGCCAGCGTGGCGGGCGGCATCCCCATCGTCCAGACGCTGAAGGAAAGCCTTACCGGGAACCATATCACTTCGCTCGAAGGCATTTTGAACGGCACCGGCAACTATATCCTTTCGGAAATGACCAGCAAGGGCGTCAACTTCGCCCCGGCCCTCGCCGAAGCGCAGGAAAAGGGCTACGCCGAGGCCGATCCCACGCTGGACATCGACGGGTTCGACACCGCGCACAAGCTCGTGCTGCTTATCCGCCTTGCATGGGGCGTGGACTATCCCTATACGAAAATGCCCATCGAAGGCATCCGCAACCTCGACAAGATGGACATCGACTTTGCCCGCGAGTTCGGCTACCGCATCAAGCTCCTCGGCCGCGCCCGGATGCGTGACGGCAAGCTCGAAGCGGGCGTCTTCCCGACGCTGGTGAACCACACCTATCTCCTTGCCCGCGTGGGCGGCGCGTACAACGCCGTGCGCGTGGAAGGCAATGCGGTCGGCTCCCTCTTCCTGCACGGACTCGGCGCGGGCAGCCTGCCCACGGCCAGCGCGGTGCTCGGGGACCTTATTTCCATCGCCCGCCAGAACAACAAGCTGAACTCCGGCTTCGTCAAGCAGGTGCTCCCGCAAGCCGACATCCTGCCCCCGGAAGAAGCCTGCAGCACCTATTACATGCGCTTCATGGTCAAGGACGATCCCGGTGTCCTGCGCGACCTTTCCGGCGCGCTCTCCGATCAGGGCGTCAGCATCGCGCAGGCGATCCAGAAGGGACAGAGCGAAGCGGGCGTGCCCCTCGTCTTCATGACCCACGAAGCCCCGGTTTCCGCCATCCGCAAGGCCGTCGAAACCATGCGCAAGAGCGATTTCCTCCTTGCCCCGGCTATTTGTTATCGGGTCATGGGGTAAATGAAGCTATTGGGTTTGGGGAGGGGAACCTTTCTGGAGAAAGGTTCCCCTCCCCCTCCCTAACCCCCACCCCCTCCTCATCCCAAGACTTTCGACTTTATCGAATCCCTCATGGCGATTGTATCCGGCTTGAAAATTGTTGCCCATCAGAGAAAAAGAAGAGTATCCGTATGCGGATGCTCTTCTTTTAAGAACCTCTTTAAAAAATTGAAGGAAAAGGATGGGTGGGCATAGAATTATGCTCATAAAAACAGACAGCCCCATATCGGGAATGCCCTTTCAAGAAGCGAGCCTACGGAACTTCCGCCGCGCGGCCTTCCACCAGTCGATCTTTTTGAGGATGGGGGGCCGGAGGAGTTTTTTGTAAAAAACGCCCCCGGTCTTCTTTCCTCAGCCCTATCCTCTTCGAAATGCCGTCGCAAAGAAAATGCCGCCAAGGATGGCCGCGGAACTAAGGGCAACGCGCAGCGTAATGGGTTCGTTGACGAACAGCACGCCGCCGATGGCGGTGATCACGGGAACGCTCAACTGGACGACAGCCGCAACAGTGACCGTGAACCGGACCACAACCATGTACCAAATCACATAGCCGCTAGCGGAAGCCAGCGCGCCGGCCGCCAGTGCGTACCACATGCCGGGATTATCGAAACTCACCTGCGAAGGCAGGCAAAGCATCATGAGCAGGGTGAAGGGAACGGCCTTCATGAAGTTTCCGGCGGTCGATGCGGCGGGATCGCTCACGCCTTTGCCGCACAGGCAATAAACGCCCCATGCCGCACCGGATATAAAAATGATCAGGGAGCTGAAAAACGGCGGAGCGGTCAATCCCGGCAACAGCAGGAAGACAAGGCCGACCAGCGCAATGCCGATGCCGATGCCCTGTTGCCTGCTCGGGCGTTCGCCGGAGAAGAATCCGAAACCGATCATCGTGGTCTGCACGGCCACAGCGATGATCAGCGTTCCCACGGCGGTGGGCAGCTCGACATAGGCCCACGAAAAACACGCCATATAGGTAAACAAGGACAGCGCGCCGGGCCATGTCCCGGACTTGAACACGTTCTTGTGGCGCACGGCCATGATCAGCCACAGCATCAGCGCGCCGGAAATGAGACGGACCGCCGTATAGGTCACGGGCTCCATTTTGTACTCAAGCAGCGCCAAACGGCACAGCACTGAATTGCCGGCGAAAAGCGTCATGGAAAGCAACGTCAACAACGCCGTACACATCGTACTATTCATGAAACCCCACCTTACAAGAAAACGCGGCCGGAAAGAGGCCGAAAAAAGGAACGCGCCGCAAAAAATCCGCGCATAAGCGCGGCTCAACGAACATAGCATCAGCCCAGCGAGATGACAATATACCGCCCCTCCGCGCTTCTCAGGGAAAACCAGTTGACCGGAGCTCCGTTCTTGGTACATCTTCTCAAAGGCGAAACGAACTTCTACAGGCAGGTCAGCAATGGATACCACGGAAACGCTTTTGGGACGGAAACCGGCTTTTGTTCTCGTGCCCGGATCATGGTGCGGGGCATGGTGCTGGAAGCCGGTGGCGGACAGGCTCCGCAATGCCGGGCATACGGTTTTCCCCATGAGCCTCACCGGGCTTGCCGAGCGCTCCCATCTCCTTTCCGACCGGATCACGCTGGAAACCCACGTCATGGATGTGGTCAACCTGATCAAGTACAATGACCTGCGAGACGTTGTGCTTGTGGGGCACAGCTACGCGGGGATTGTCCTGACGGCGGTCGCCGAGCGCATCCCGCAATGCCTCCGCCATATCGTCTATCTCGACGCAATGGTCCCCAAACCCGGCGAATGCGCAATGGATCTGATCCCGAACGACGAAGCCGAGCAGCGTGTCCTCCGGGCGCGCCATGACGGCGGGATCAGCATTCCCGCCCCGACTCCGGGACATTTCGCCACCGAGGCCATGCGGGAATGGTTCAGAGACCACATGACCCCTCAGCCCATCAAGCCCTATTTCGATCGCATCGACGTCCGTGTCCCCCAGGGCAACGGCGTTCCCGTAACCTATGTTTCCTGCACGCCCGTGAAGCTTCACCCCATCGCCCTTTCTGTGGAGCGTGCCCGCAGGCTCCCCCTCTGGCGCGTCGTCGAAATCGCCTCCGGCCACAACGTCCATCTCCACCGCCCCGATGATGTCGCGGAAATTCTTATGGAGTGCGCCGAAAGAGCATGATGCCCCCATTCTGGCGGCTGAAAAACTCTTTCGTGGAACACCTACCCGTATCAAACCGGAGCCGTTTCTTTCCCTTGAAAACAGAAAAGGCCGCCCTTCCGGACGGCCTTTTGGTGTCGTTAGATCACCGACGTACTGAAGCGGTATGCCCACGGCCCCAAAATCCCCTTAGAGGAAATGACCAGCTCTCAACGGCGAGATGAGAGCGTACGGTAAGCGGCGGTGAAGGCGCTACATATAGAGTTCGAGCAACCCTTCAGGCGGGGTGATGCGGATGATCTCGGTATCGAGATCGATGTCCGCGACAAATTCGGGCACGGCGGGAAGCAGGATTTCCTTGCCTCCCGGCGTGAGGATGGACCAAAGTTCCTGCTCTCCGTGGAAAAGGACGTGATCCAGCACGCCGAGCTTTTGCCCCGTCGCGTCAAGCACCACGGAAAGCCCGAGCATATCGTGCAGATACACCTCGTCCTCATCAAGTTCGGGCAACGCGGATTCGGGAATGAGAAGCGTCTGCCCGCGCAGGAATTCGGCGGCCGTGCGATCGGGGGCCTCGACAAACCGGATCAGCGGCGTCCCCTGATGCATACGGACGGTGTCGATCTCCATCTTTCTGGGAGGCTTGTTCCCGGCCTGAAGATACACCACATCCCCGCGCAGGAGCTCCAACGAGTCGGCATAGTAATTGACGCGGATTTCGCCACGGATGCCGTGGGGACGGGCGAGCGTGCCTATTTCGACCAGATCGGCCGGGATGTTGCGCTGTTCCGCCACGAACTACTCCACGATTTCCAGCATGACGCGACGATGGGCCTTGGAAGAGGCCGCGCCGAGCAGCGTACGGAGCGCACGGGCGGTCCGGCCCTGCTTGCCGATCACCTTGCCGAGATCTTCCTTGGCGACGCGCAACTCAAGGACGGCGCCCTGTTCCCCTTCCACCTCGACGACCTGCACGTCTTCAGGCTTGTCCACAAGCCCTTTGGCGACAAATTCCACAAAATCTTTCATAGCGTACCTGTCCTGTTCGGTGAGGGAAAACAGCTCTCAGCTGCAGAGGCTTTCGGGAAAACATGTGTTCTCCAAGCGTGCCGCCGGAATTTTTGACGCGGAGCCTCTCCACCCATCAGCAAATGCGGAGTAGAGAAAAGAAGGGCGCCTACCGTTCTCTTCACAGCAACATAAAAAAAGACAAACGACCCGAGCCGACCCGCAGAGGCCGACCGGGTCGCTGAAAAGCTGGACAACCGAAAGGCGAACTAGGCGTCGGCCTTCTTGGCATACTGCTTCATGAGCGAACGCACGGTGTCGCTCATCTCGGCGCCGAGGTCCATCCACTTCTGCACCTTGTCGGTGTCGATCTTGATGTCGGCGGGGCTGACCTGCGGGTTGTAGTAGCCGAGGAATTCCAGCGGGCGACCGTCACGGCGGCTGGCGGTGTTGGTGGCCACGATGCGGAAGAAGGAACGCTTCTTGTTGCCCATGCGGGTAAGTCTCAGTTTAACGGACATTGGAACACTCCTATTGGTATCGTATAAAGTTGTTGCTCAAGGACAAGGGGAATGCCTTGCGACCTGCACGACTGGGCCGGAAACTCGCCACCAGCCTTTCGGCCGGGGAATAACCGACCGGGTGCCGACGCGGCCCGCAAACGGAAGAGGATCAACGCTTTTTCTTGCGCTTCTGCCGTTCCGTCTTTTTCTTTTTCGTGGCGGATTTACCGCTGCCCGGAGCTCCGGGCAAACCGGGCATACCGCCCATGCCGGGGAGTCCGCCCATACCGGGCAAACCACCCATCCCGGAAAGGCCGCCCATACCGGGGAGCCCTCCCATACCGGGCATACCGCCCATTCCCCCCATCCCTTTGGGCAACGGAGGCATTTTCGACCTGCCGCCCTTGGCTTTGGGGTTCATCACCTGCTGCATCATCTGACGCATCTGGGTGAACTGGCGCAGGACCTGATTGACCTGTGCCACGGTCGTGCCGGACCCGGCGGCGATGCGCTGCCGGCGGCTGCCGTTGATGAGATCCGGATTCCGGCGCTCTTTCATGGTCATGGAATTGATGACGGCTTCAGTGCGCGCCATCTCCTGTTCCGGGGCCTTCAGATCGCCGAGCTTGGAGGTCAGGCCGCCAAGTCCGGGAATAAGCTTGAGGATATTTTCCAGCGACCCGATCTTTTTCATGCGGCGCATCTGGGTACGGAAATCCTCAAAATCGAACGTGGCCTTTTGCAGCTTCTTGGCCATGGCTTCGGCTTCTTCCGCCTCGAAAGAGCTTTGCGCCTTTTCGATGAGCGTGAGCATATCGCCCATGCCAAGAATACGCCCCGCCACGCGCTCGGGGTGGAACACCTCGAGATCGGAAAGCTTTTCACCGACGCCGACATACTTGACCGAAGCGCCCGTCACCGACTTGATGGACAGGGCCGCGCCGCCGCGGGCATCGCCGTCCATCTTGGTCAGGACCACGCCGGTCAGGGCCAGATCCTTGTTGAAGGCTTCGGCCACGGTCACGGCATCCTGACCGGTCATGGCGTCGGCCACGAACAAAATTTCCTGCGGCTGTACGGCGGACTTGATGTCCACCAGCTCCTGCATGAGCGGGGCGTCGATGTGCAAGCGTCCCGCCGTATCGAGGATGACCACGGTGCACTGCTTCTCTTTGGCGTCTTCGAGCGCGGCGCGGACAATATCCACGGGCTTCATATCCGCCGAAGAAGCAAAGCAGGGGATGTCGAGCTGCCGGGCGAGCGTGCGGAGCTGATCGATGGCGGCGGGACGGTACACGTCCACGGGAACGAGATAAGGCCGCATTTTCTGCTTGCGCAGGAGATTGGCGAGCTTGCCCGCCGATGTGGTCTTACCGGAACCCTGAAGGCCCACCATCATGATGACGCCGGGCTGCGCGCCGCGCAGGTTCAGTTCGGTTGTTTCGCCGCCGAGCAGGGTAACGAGTTCGTCATGCACAGCTTTGACGAGTTGCTGCGTGGGGGTCAGGCTTTTTTCGACTTTCTGGCCGAGCACGCGCTCACGCACACGCTCCACGAACTCCTTGACGACCTTGAAGTTGACGTCGGCTTCCAACAGGGCAAGACGCACCTCGCGCAGGCCATCGCGGATATTTTCCTCGGTGAGCTGCGCCCGGCCGCTCAGGGAGCGGAACGCGCTGGACAACCTGTCAGATAAACTTTCGAACATGAACTTCTCCGTGATGCAGGAACTTCACAATTTGTAAGCCCCAGAGCGTTACCCATCTTTATCCCAAAAGTCAAGCTTCCGGGAAAGATTCCGCCGCGCCGGGCAAATCCTTTCCGTCCCTAGAGGGCGGCAGCGGGGCAAGCGTAATGCCCTTCTCCACGGCGTATTTTCCCGACCATGCGCACAAGCCCCGCAGCACCGGGGCGAGCTCTATCCCCCTCTCCGTCAACGAATATTCCACATGGGGCGGGATGACCGGATAAACCGTCCGGGTAAGCAGCCCGGCAGCCTCCAGTTCGCGGAGCTGGAGGGTCAGCATCTTCTGGGTGATGTCCCCCAACTTGCGCTTGATTTCGCTGAACCGCTTGGTTCCGCTCAGCAGGTGCCACAGAAGAACGAGCTTCCATTTGCCGCCCACCAGTTCCATCGCCAGTTCCAACGAGCAGTTGTATTGCGGTTTGATCTGCTTCATGCCGCAAGCCGTCCCCTTAGTATCTTTTTAGGAACTATAGGATAAAAATGTGCGTACTTGCAAGAATGAATCGTACCTCTATAGTACAGGCAAACAACTTTGGAGGTTTGCCATGAACGATTTCCTTTCGCTTGCCCAAAAAAGATATGCCGTCCGCTCGTATCTCCCCAAACCTGTTGAGGCAGAAAAGCTTGAGCGCATCCTTGAGGCGGGGCGCGTAGCTCCAACGGCGAAAAATACCCAGCCGTTCAGGTTCCTCGTCGTGCAGCACCCTGAAAGGCTGAAAAAACTTTCCGCCTGCACCAACGTGAAAGGCTACCCGCTGGCGATCATCGTTTGCAGTGTCGCTTCCGAAGTCTGGGTGCGTCCCTTTGACGGCAAGAGCAAGCCCGACACCGACGCGGCGATAGCAGCGACACACATGCTTTTGGAAGCGACGGATCTGGACTTGGGCAGCTGCTGGCTCATGCATTTCGATCCCGCGCCCATACGCGAGCAATTCCGCATCCCCGAAGGGACAGAGCCTGAATACATCCTCGCCATCGGTTACCCGGCGGAAGATTCGCACCCCTCCGAGCGGCACACCAAGCGCAAGCCGCTGGAGGATCTTGTTGTTGAGGAATCTTTCTAGGAAAAGATTGGAGGGGGAGAGGCCCCTTTCTGGAGAAAGGGGCCTCTCCCCCTCCAAACCTCCCCCTCTCCCCCAAAGACTTTTGCCTAGAGCAATGACAAAAGGGGAAGCACATCATTTCGTTTCGGAGGCATCCGTCTCCCGGTTCCGCACAACAAAAAGACGAGGAAACCCCGTCTTTTTTCATTGCAGGTAAATGCGATAAGAAGATTTCAACAGGACAATCCAAAAGATGACTCTACCCAACAACCGACACAACGCCCTTCCCTTTTTGACTCCCCAAACCACGAATAAGGATTCGATAAAGGGGAAAGTCTTGGGAGAAGGAGGGGTGGGGCGTGGGGAGGGGAGGAAGGACCTTTCTTCAGAAAGGTCCTTCCTCCCCTCCCCACATCTGCATCCCTACCCTTTCATCCTAATAATAACCTCACCGCCGGGAACCGTGCCCTTGAGCGCACCGAGCATCCCCTTGATGCCGCCGGAAAGCATCTGCGCCGTAAAGGGGTTAAGCCCCACGGACTGACCGTTGACGGTGACTTCAATGCTCCCGCGCGCGGCCACGCAATCGCCGGGCGTCTTCTCTCCAGCCACGATGCGCTGCGTCATGGCGGTACAGTCCGCTTCCCCGCAAGCTCCGCAATCCAGCGCGGGCAACAAAAAGCCCTTCTCAAGAACCAGATCGACCAGCGCATCCAGATCTTCGGCCGTGAACGACGGCAGCCCGGGGAGCTTGTTGTCCCCATACGTAGCGAGCGCCAGCTCGGGGCGCAGAGCCTTGCAGCCTTCCGGAAGCGCCGTCAAAAGTTCCGGGGTGGTCCGCAAACACAAAATACGCGGCAGCCAGCCGATGTTTTTGCCTCCTTCCACCAGCAGGATGTCCGCATCCAGCAGAGGGACCAAATCCCGGAGGAAGCACGGATGCCCCCAATGGATCATGGCTTCGCCCTTGCCGTCCTTCGTATTGCTCAACCCCACAATGGTCCGTTTCGGGCCCATCAAAAGCGCGGTATCCGTATCCGGCTTGTCCAGTTCGTGATGGGTGTGTTTGGCAATGGCGACTTTGAGGCCTCGGGCTTCCAGACACTCGGAAAGCCGGGAAATGAGCGTCGTCTTGCCGGAATTGCTGAACCCTATGATACTGATGGCTTGCATACGGATCTCCTGTGGTAAAATTTTTTGGTTCCCACGTGCCGGATACCAAGGGGTTGTCCGGGCGGGTACAAATTATGACACTCCGCCGCGGGGGAACACTTTTTTGACTTTCCCGTAATACACTACAACTCTTGTCAAAAACAGAAAAAACGATTTTTACGCGATGTTGGCACGCACATTGCTATAGATAAAGTAATTCCTTTCTTCTTTCTTCATCACTTTCTTCCTCCCATAACGGCCCGCTTTACGCGGGCTGTTCTGGTTTCAGAGACCGGGCTTGACTCCGAGGACGCGAAACCGTAACCAGTCCCCACATCACTACACGCAGGCCGCACGCCTGTCTTATCCCGGAGGAACCCCATGTCCCTGTGTCCCTGCGGCTCCGGCCGCCCCTACGAAGAATGCTGTGAAACCTATATCGAAGGCCGCGAAACCGCCCCCACCGCCGAAGCGCTCATGCGTTCGCGCTATGCCGCCCACACCCTCGGCAAGTATGATTACCTCAACGAAACGGTGCATCCGAGCATCCGTGACGAGGCCGATCATGAAGACATGAAGAAATGGTCGGAAGCCGTGGAGTGGGAAGGCCTTGAAATTTTCTCCACCAAGGACGGCGCCGAAACCGACGAGACCGGTGAAGTATCCTTTGAAGCACGCTATTCTGTCAACGGTATGCCCCAGTCCCTGCGTGAGGACGCTTTCTTCCGCCGTGAAGACGGCCGCTGGTACTACGTGGACGGCAATGTCCACGGCCAGGACCCGTACCGCCGCGAAACGCCCAAAGTCGGACGTAACGAGCCTTGCCCCTGCGGCAGCGGCAAGAAGTACAAGAAATGTTGCGGCAAATAGACCCAACCGTCAACGCATGATATGAAAAAAGGGAACTTCGGTTCCCTTTTTTTGTACGCCCTCTCTGGCGTTACAGCATCGACGTCCGCAAGGCCGCTGGTTCGGCATCGTTCATATTCGTAGAATGCCCGGCCATCTGCTCGGCTCCGGGGGTCTCCGCCGCCTTCGGCCTCGGGGCCATCGGCTGGCGGACTTCATGCACGTCGCCGGGCTGGAACAACTGCTGCGGCGCTTCCCGCTCCGCTTGGGTGCCCTGCGGGGGAACCGGCTGATGCGGGTTCTCCTGAATCGCGGGGGCGGCCACGTTGACACCTTCGGGCAGGGCATCTTGGCGCAAGGCCGCAAGGTACTCGGAAACCGTCACAAACTGGCAGCCGTCCGCAATGAGGCGATCAAGAATTTCAGGCAGGGCTTCTATGGTCTGCTCATGCGTATCGTGGAACAGGAAAACGCCGCGCAGCTTCTGGCCGCTGATGAGCGTCTTCATATTTTCGATGCTCGCCCGCTTGGACCAGTCCATGCTGTCGATGGACCACAGCATGATGTCCGCCCCCTCGGCCTTGGCTATCGCCACAGTGTTGGCGTCAAAATTTCCGTACGGCGGCCGGATGTAGCGCGAATGCACGCCGAGTTTCCGCAATAATTCCTGAACACTCAGGATTTCGCTCCGTTGCGCGTCAACGGAAAGGTGGCGGAGCGACTTGTGCGAATAGGTGTGGTTGCCGATTTCGTGCCCTTCCTGCTGAAGGCGTACAATGAGCTCGGGGTGGTATTTGACCTGTTTGCCCACAACAAAAAACGTGGCATGAATACCCCGCTCCCGCAGGATCTCCATCAGGCGTTCCGTGTGGCTGCTCGGGCCGTCGTCAAACGTCAACGCGCAAAGATTGCTCCCCTTGCTCATTTTCAAGATGGCGCGGCCGTCCACCACCGTCCCCGCGCCATCAGCGGAAGCGTTTCCGGGGAACAACGAGACCCCTGCGCACAGCAGCGCGGACGCACAGACACGAATCAATCGGGCGAGAATCATGACGCGGCCTCTAAAAAACGGCAAGCACGGCTTGTCAAAAAAGTTATACGCAAGATGCGGGGCAAGCTCTAGCACGGAGGCGCTTCCCCCGCAAGGCTTCATCATACAGGCTTCAAAAGAAAAGCACAGTCCCTGATTTCACTTAGGGAAAGAATATCTTCATCCTTTATCTTCGCGCCAAACATGCCGTTTCCACAAAGCACGTTTGCGTCTCCCGGCTGCCCGTCCCTCCCAACGCGCCAACGGCCAGCCGCCCTACGGATTCCCCTGCCTCAAAAACCTTTCCGCAAAGGGCTAGAGTCTTCTCCCCAAAAAAGGAGGCCGCGCAAACGGAATCCCGCCGCACAGCCCCCTTTCAGCCTCATGCCTATAGGACGCTCCATAAACAGGAGCCTTCCTCTCTTTTCTTTATTGTTTGCCTTCGATCTTCGCCCACGAATCCTTGAGCGTCACAGTCCTGTTGAAGACAGGCGCACCGGGCTTGCTGTCCGGATCGACACAGAAATACCCGAGGCGCTCGAACTGCACGCGGGACCCGGCGGGGAATTCCGCCAGAGCGGGTTCGACCTGCGCGGTCACGACACGCATGGAGTCGGGGTTCAGCAGATCCGTGAACTCCACGCCTTCGGGCGTATTGCCGGGCGTCGGGGACGTGAACAAGTGCTCGTACAGGCGCACTTCGGCGGATACGGCGTGGGGCACGGAAACCCAATGGATGGTGCCCTTGATCTTGCGTCCGTCGGGCGTGGCCCCGCCCTTCGATTCCGGATCATAGGTACAGCGAAGCTCCACGATGTTGCCGTCCGCGTCTTTGATCACGTCCTTGCACGTGACATAGTAGGCATAACGCAGGCGGACTTCCGAACCGGGGAAGAGGCGGTGGAACTTCTTCGGCGGATCTTCGCGGAAGTCGTCCCGCTCGATATAAAGCTCACGGCTGAACGGCACCTTGCGGCTGCCTTCCACGCTGCCGTCCTGACTGAAAGGCATGTCGAACCATTCCACCTGCCCTTCAGGATAGTTCTCGATGACGACCTTGATCGGATCGAGTACGGCCATCGTGCGCGGCGCGATCGCGTTCAGGTGCTCGCGCACGCAGAACTCGAGCAGGCTGTATTCAACCAGATTTTCCGCGCGGGCCACGCCGATGCGCGAGCAGAAGTCACGGATGGCTTCCGGGGTGTATCCCCGGCGTCGCATCCCGCAAATGGTGGGCATACGGGGATCGTCCCAGCCGCGCACGAACCCGCCCTTCACGAGCTGGATGAGCTTGCGCTTGGACAGCACGGTGTAGGTCAGGCCAAGGCGGGCGAACTCGATCTGCTGCGGGTGGTACACGTTCAGCGCGTCGAGCACCCAGTCGTACAGCTCGCGGTTGTTGACGAACTCCAGCGTGCAGATGGAGTGCGTAATGCCTTCCAGCGAGTCGGACAGGCAGTGTGTAAAGTCGTACATGGGATAGACGCACCACTTGTCGCCGGTCCGGTGGTGTTCGGCATGGCGGATGCGGTACAGCGTGGGGTCACGCATAACCACGTTGGGAGAGGCCATGTCGATCTTGGCGCGGAGCACATGCTCCCCGTCGGCGAACTCGCCGCCGCGCATCCGGTGGAACAGATCGAGGTTTTCCTCGATGGAACGGTTCCGGTATGGGCTTTCCGTGCCCGGCTGCGTCAGCGTGCCCCGGCTGGCGCGGATTTCCTCGGCGCTCTGGCTGTCCACATACGCCTTGCCGTCACGGATGAGCTGCTCGGCGAACGCATACAATTGATCGAAGTAGTTGGAAGCGTAATATTCCCGATCGTCCCATTCGCCGCCGAGCCAGTGCACGTCTTCACGGATGGAATCCACGTATTCGGTATCTTCCTTCACCGGATTGGTATCGTCGAAGCGCAGGTTGCACAGCCCGCCGTACTCTTGCGCCAACCCGAAGTTGATGCAGATGGACTTGGCGTGGCCGATGTGCAGATAGCCGTTCGGCTCAGGAGGGAACCGGGTGTGGACTTTCCTGCCGAAGCGCCCGGAGGCGTTGTCCTGATTGATGCGGACGTGCAGAAAATCCAGTCCGACGCTGTTTTCCGGTGTGGAGGAAGCCGTTTCCGTGGAGGAAGCATCCATGTTCATGAACAATCCTTTGCTGCCGCCTTCAGAGGGCGGCTGGCGTTTATGAAACCGCGAGGTTCCGTTTGAGAGCTAGTTTTTCGGGGGTACGATGCCGGGGGCTTCGCCCTGCTGCACGGGGGGCTGAATCATGGGCATACCGCCCTTTTCGGCTCCGGCGGGAGGCATGGCTTTGCCGCCCATGCCCGCTGGCATACCCATTCCGGCGGGAGGCATTCCCTTCTGGCCGCCCATATGGGATTTCATGAAGTTGTCCCATTCGCTGCGGCAGATGCCGCCGCTCTTGTCGGCGTCGATCGTGTCGAAGGCGGGGCGCTTCATGCCGGGGACGGCAGCCTGGAACTCTTCCCAATCCACCTGTCCGTTGCCGTCCTTATCCATCTGTTCAAAACGATCGGGGGCGGCATACGCGGGCGCGGCACACAGGGTCAGTGCCGCCAGAAAAAGCAATTTTTTCATAGTGGTCTCCTCAGGATTCTCTCCTGACGGGTTAATGGCATGTTTTCACAGTGTAACCACTCTCCTTCCGGGGCGCAAGCACGGGAGAGGGAGGAAAAGCTGGAAGAATCGGGGGAGGGGAGAGGGAAATTTTCTGAAGAAAGTTTCCCTCTCCCCTCCCCCGTACCCCCTCCTCTCTCCTTTCAAAGACTTTCGACCTTATCGAATCCCTCTTGTCAGCTTTCCCGGTACATTCAAGCCAAAAGGAAAAAAGGACTTCAAATGCAAAGCCCCCCTTCCGAAAAACCGGCAGCCTTTGACCTGAATTGTGTCCTTGGAGGTTCCCATACTCCAAAGACAATCCGCGCCGGAAAAGACTCCGAACAGGGATTCGATAAACACGAAAGTCTTTGAAGAAGAGGGGGTGGGGTTTGGGGAGGGGGAGGAGAAACTTTCTGCAGAAAGTTTCTCCTCCCCCTCCTCAATGCCTCTCTGTCCTCAAATATCTTCGTTAGCGCTTCGCGTAGGCTTTGGGCCCTTCCATATAATAGTCACCGCCCTCGACATCGCCCACGACGATGACGGGGAAGTCCACGACCTCCATCGCCGCCAGCGCTTCCGGGCCGAGCTCGGCATAGGCCAGCACCGTATACGAACGGATGCAGCGGGACAGCAGCGCCCCGGCGCCGCCGGTAGCCGCGAAATAGACCGTCCCGTAACGCTGCATGGCGTCCTTGACCGCCTGCGAACGGTTGCCTTTGCCGATCATGCCGGAAAGCCCCTTTTCCATCAGGCGCGGCGCGTAGGCGTCCATACGGCCTGAGGTCGTCGGCCCGGCGGAACCGATGGCCTGCCCCGGCTTGGCCGGAGAGGGCCCCACATAATAAACAATCTGATCGCGCAGATCCACGGGTAGGGGCTCTCCCCTGTCCAGCGTCTCCACCATGCGCTTGTGGGCGGCGTCGCGGGCCGCGTAAATGGTTCCCGAAATGAGGACTCTGTCACCGATATGCAGTGAACGCACCTTGTCTTGAGTAAGGGGCGTCGTCAAACGGATGGGTTCGGACACGGAAATCTCCTGTTTGCCCCGCGCCTGAGGCGGAGACTGGAAGTGATTACAGTTCCGCCTCGGCGTGGCGCGCAGCGTGGCAATTGATGTTCACCGCCACCGGGAGGCTGGCGATGTGCGTGGCGCAAAACTCCACGTTGACCTTGAAAGCCGTGGTCGTCCCGCCGAGCCCCTGCGGGCCCGTCCCGAGATCGTTCAGGAGGCCGAGGAGCTCTTCCTCAAAGGCCGCATACCGGGGATCGGGGTTGCGGGTGTCCACGTCGCGCATGGCGGCGCGCTTGGCGCACAGGCCCGCCAGCTCAAGCGTACCGCCGATGCCCACGCCGACCACCATCGGAGGACAGGGGCTCGAACCGGCGGCCTTCACCGTATCCACCACAAATTTCTTCACGCCTTCAATGCCGTCAGCGGGGACGAGCATCTTGAGGGCGCTCTTGTTTTCACTGCCCGCCCCTTTGGGCGCCAGCTTCAGGCGGATGCGATCGCCGGGCACAAGGCGCACATGCAGCACGGCGGGCGTGTTGTCCCCGGTGTTCTTGCGCTCGAACAGCGGCTCGGCCACGGAGGATTTCCGCAGATAGCCTTCCGTATACCCTTTGGCGATCCCGGCGTTGACGGCCTCTTCAAACGAACCGCCCACGACATGCACATCCTGCCCGACTTCGGCGAACACGACGGCAAGGCCGGTATCCTGACAAATAGGCGTGTTCTCCGAAGCCGCGATGTCGGCATTCAGCAAAAGTTGACGCAACACATCCTTGCCGGAAGGCGAGGCCTCCCGTTCCACGGACGACTTGATGGCCCGGTACATCACATCCGGCAAGCGGCAGCAGGCGGCGACGGCCAGCTCCGCGACGGTATCCGTTATGGCTGAAACATGAATTTCGCGCACGGCACTCTCCTCAAGCATAAAGACGTAACAAAACGAACCGCCTCGGACACGACACGGCGGGGGAATTCCCGCCTTGTTTGGGTTCTCACTGTTATCATGCGACTGTGCGGCGCACAAGCGCCGCCGAAAGAATAAAGATCAAACATTCTCCCCGGAACGGCGCGCTTTGCGATCTTGCCGTATGCTGGCTAAACGGGTATGATTCTTCGCTTGAGACAAAAACGGCGCCCGAGAAAGCGCTGATAGCAACCATAACCATCAGGATAGGCCCCATGAGCAACCATTTTGAAGGACTTGGCAAAACCTGGCTGACCCTTTTGAACGATCCCGAGAAGGAAGTTCCCGCCGTCGTCATGCAGGTGATGAAGGAAGGAAAGACCCGTGATTGTTGGCAGCGCAAGGACTCCAAGGAAGAAACCATGGTGCTGGCCTGGCCGGTAGAAACAGGATTCCGCGCGGGCGTCACCGTCCACGGGAACGCGGGCGATCAGCTCCGTCCCGTGTCGACCTATCCCCTGCTGGAAGGCGCGCCCAACGACATGACCGTGAACGAGACGTATCTCTGGCAAAACGAAACCGAAGGCGAAGTGTCCGCCACCTGCAACGAAGGCGCCAACCCGCTCTGGTTCTACTCGCCGTTTCTGTTCCGCGACCGTGAAAATCTCACCCCCGGCGTCCGCCATACCTTCCTTATCGCCGGGCTCGCCTACGGCCTGCGCCGCGCCCTCCTCGACGAAATGACCATCACCGAAGGTGTGGAATACGAGCGTTACGTGGCGGAATGGCTGGCCCAAAATCCGGGCAAGACCCGCCTCGACGTGCCGCAGCTCACCGTGGATCTCAGGGGCGCCCGCATCGTCGTCCCCGGCGATGTCGCCAGCGAATATCAGATCCGCGTCCCGGTCACGTCCGTAGAAGAAATGCACATCCAGAACGAAAAAATTTATATGCTGATCGTGGAGTTCGGCCTCAATACCCCGAACCCGCTCCGCTTCCCCCTCTACGCTCCCGAGCGCGTCTGCAAGATCGTCCCGCAAGCCGGGGATGAAATCGACGCCATCATCTGGCTTCAGGGCCGTATCATCGACTAGATCCCCAGCTGCCTGAGGAGGGCATTTCCCGGCCTCGGGCAGCGGCGCCCCTCCTCCGGAACGACGCAGAAAGGAGCCCCGCCGTGTCCATGCACGAAATCGAAGACTATATCGAAGAGGCCATACGGGTCGTATCCCGTTCCGATATGCCCGTTTCCGAAAAGCGGAGCATGATTTATTCGCTGCTCAGGCTGGAGGAGTACGGCGATTGCGGGTTCACCAACCTGCGGACGCTGAAAGAGATGATGGACTGCCAATACACCTTCGTCTTCGACAAGACGGAGATGTATGACTATGAGGCGAATCGGGGCTATTACGACGACCTTTCCAAGAAAAGCGGCTGTTCACAGGGCGCTCCCTATACGCTCGTCGCCCGTGATGCCGTGACCAACGAATGGGTGAAGCACGGCGACAAGGTTTGCATCGACAGCGGCTCCGACGCGTGGCGGGGCATGGTGGCCGCCGGGGCCATTGCCGGCGAGGGCGCGGCCCCCGTGGAACGGCTGGAAAATCTGGACGTGCTGCGAAAGGTGAAGAAGCTTTGGGGCCCGATGGACGACTACTTCATGCAGGCGCACGGCGGCCTCTTCCTCCTTTCCGGAGCCATTGACGATTTGCCGGAAGAGGAATTCCCCGAACACTTCGGCATGACCAAACAGGACTTTGAGGACGAATACGGCGACTAGCCGTTCTCCGTTTTCAGAACGGACCGCCACCGGACGGCCCAGTACAGCGACTTTTTGAAAGGAAACAGACAATGCGCAGCCAAAAAATGACGTTCGGTCTTGAAAAGGCCCCCCATCGCTCCCTGCTCTACGCGCTCGGCCTGACCCGCGAAGAGATGAAACGCCCGCTCATCGGCGTGGTGAACGCCGCCAACGAAGTGGTCCCCGGCCACCTGCATCTCGGCAAAATCGCCGAGGCCGTCAAGGCGGGCATCCGCATGGCGGGCGGCACGCCTATGGAGTTCCCGGCCATCGCCGTGTGCGACGGCCTGGCCATGAATCATGAAGGTATGCGCTTCTCCCTGACCTCGCGGGAAGTCATCACCGACTCCATCGAAATCATGGCTACGGCACATCCTTTCGACGCGCTGGTGTTCATCCCCAACTGCGACAAGATCGTCCCCGGTATGCTCATGGCCATGATGCGCCTGAACCTGCCCTCCATCATCATGAGCGGCGGCCCCATGCTGGCGGGACGGAACAACACCGACCTCATCAGCGTGTTTGAAGGCGTCGGCGCGGTCCGTAACGGCACCATGACCGAAGAAGAGCTGGAAGACCTGACCGAAAACGCCTGTCCCGGCTGCGGTTCCTGTTCCGGCATGTACACCGCCAACACCATGAACTGCCTGTGCGAAGCCATGGGCGTGGCCCTGCCCGGCAACGGCACGACGCCCGCCGTGTCCGCCGCCCGTATCCGCCTTGCCAAACAGGCGGGTATGCAGGTCATGGAACTTCTCGAAAAGAACATCCGCCCCCGCGACATCGTGACCGAACAATCCGTCCACAACGCTGTGGCGGCGGACATGGCTCTCGGCGGCTCCACCAACACGACCCTCCACCTGCCCGCCGTATTCGGGGAAGCCGAACTGAGCCTGTCTCTGGACATCTTCGACGACATCAGCCGCAAGACGCCCAATATCTGTAAGCTTTCTCCCGCCGGGACGCAGCACATCGAAGACCTGCACCGCGCGGGCGGCATCCCCGCCGTCATGGGAGCCCTGCTTGACAAGGGCCTCGTGCACGGCGAGGCGCTCACCGTCACCGGTAAGACGGTGGCTGAAAATATCAAGGAACTCAAGGCCCACATCATTGACCCCGACGTCATCCGTATCGACAAGCCCTACGCCAAGGAAGGCGGCATCGCCATCCTGCGCGGCAACCTCGCGCCCGACGGCGCCGTGGTGAAGCAGTCCGCCGTGGCTCCCGAAATGATGGTCCGCGACGTGACCGCCCGCGTGTTCAACAGCGAGGAAGAAGGCGTGGAAGCCATCCTCGGCGGCAAGATCAAAAAGGGCGACGTGGTGGTCATCCGGTATGAAGGCCCCCGCGGCGGCCCGGGTATGCGCGAAATGCTGACCCCGACGTCAGCCATCGTGGGCATGGGCCTCGGCGCGGATGTGGCGCTCATCACGGACGGCCGTTTTAGCGGCGGCAGCCGGGGTGCGGCCATCGGCCACGTATCCCCCGAAGCGGCGGACGGCGGGCTCATCGGGCTCGTGCAGGACGGCGACACCATCCATATCGACATCCCCGGCCGTAAGCTGGAACTGGTCGTCCCCGAAGCGGAAATCGAAGAACGCCGCAAACACTTCGTCCCCGTGGAAAAGGATGTAAAATCCCCGTTCTTGCGCCGTTACGCCAAGCTGGTGACCTCCGCATCCACCGGCGGTGCATACAGGAAGATCTAAAGCTGTCTCCGAGCGGCTACCATTTACAAGCCATCCCCCAGCCTCCTTCATTCGGGAGGCTGGGGGAATTCTTTTAGGCTTCTGGCATTTTTCTGGCCCCTACGTGGAGAATAGGGTTCGGGGGAGCCTCAAGCCTACTCTTTCGCTCCTTTGCACCTTAAGAAACCATCTCTTGCCGATTGGAGGAAATACAGGATTGGTGAGCTCATATGGTAACCGTTTTGTACCGTTCACTCCCCATTTACCAGAATGGGGCCGTTGGGGACCGAGAGTTTTCCTCTTATCAAAGGTTTTTTTGTTAATTTTTTATAAAATAAATACAGTATATTAACTATACGTTTCAACTTTTTTTCATTTTTCCCTTTTTTCTCGTTGACAGCGGTGGATGATTTTTATAAATAGTTCTGGCTGTGCAGCTGCGGCAAGCAGAAAAGCACGGTAAACGTCCCCATCGTCTAGCCGGCCCAGGACAGCGGCCTTTCACGCCGTCAACAGCGGTTCAAATCCGCTTGGGGACGCCAACAGACATCTGAAGGCGCATCACATACCTCCAAAATTGAGGTTTTGTGGTGCGCCTTTTGTATTATAAGCACCCCGCCCTTGTAAAGCCCTCCCTCCCGGCCCTCAAGCCGCTCCGCTCTCTCCAGCCCCGCCACGTCCTGCGGCCTTCTGGAAAAAACTCCCCCCTACGTCCAAAAACTCCGAGCCCTTCCTGTTCAAGGCGTAACCTCCGTCATGAAGATGGCGCCTTCATCCGGCAAGCGTATGGCCTGCGCGCCGCACTGTTTTTCCCTGCCCACAGGATGTACGCGCCTCCTCTGGCCGCGCCTAAAGGCCCATCTGCCCGCTTCGAGTCCGCCTCCTAGTCGGTTTTCCAGGCTGTACACAATCCTTGCCGATATTCGCCGTGGCATAAGGCGGAAATTCATCGTCCTCGATAACAGGGCTGGCCTTGCTGCTCGACCTTCAATCAAACGCGGCAGGGGCATATCCGAAGTCACAGCGCTCTCCTGCGGGGACTCCCTCTCGCTTCTGGAAGCTCTTGTATGGATGGTTCTCATGTATTGCAGGCTGTGTTCCGTTCTGTCTCTTCACATGTCGCCCCCTGGTGGCCGGGGATATTCCCATAAATGATCCGGGTTGTTCCCCTGCTGAACAGACAACGCGAAACGCCTTCAGGCGTCGGATGTCCGGGTGGCGCTACACCACTATACCCAGCTTGCGTATTCTGTGTTGCAGCGTGGACCGTGGCACCTTCAGCAGGCCGCAGCACCACGCGGGCCAGACAGACGCCCCCCAGTGAGGCGTAATGCCTCCAGAATATGGGCACGTTCATTTTCCTCAAGGCTTGGCAGATCGGTGTCATTTCCCCTGGAAGGCGCCTGTAGTGGAATTTCGACTGATGCGGATAGCGAGAGGAGCTGCGCGGGTTTTGCCGTCTGACCGGAAATGTTGTCCCATTCATGCAGCGTTTCCCGTACCAATGCTTCCGTTACAGCCCCATCCAGAGAGTGCAGTAAAAGCCTTCTGACGACATTGCGCAACTCACGGATATTGCCGGGCCAATCGTAGTTACAGAGCGCACCGAGGACACTTGCGGACAGATGCGGAGGCTCTATCAACCACGACTTGGAAAATTGTTTAATATAATAGTCCACCAATATGGGTATATCGCTTTGCCGATCGCGCAGTGGAGGAAGGCGTAGCGTGACCGAGGCCAGACGGTAGAACAGGTCCCGTCGTAGCCGGCCCTGCGCCAGCGACGTTTCCAAATCAATATTGGTGGCGGAAAGCACGCGGATATCAACATTGATAGAGCGGGCATCGAGTCGCTGCTGGCCTGTGTGGTGGCGGACAGCATGACGGGCGACAGGCACAATCCGAATATGGAGCTGATTTCGCAGGGCATCGGCAATGTGGCTTCCGTGTTCTTCGGCGGATTCTCCGCCACGGGCGCCATCGCCCGCACGGCGACGAATATCCGAGCAGGCGCGATGTCATCCATCTCCGCCATTGTGCATTCCCTGTTCCTCGTGGCTGTGGTCATGTGGTTGCTGCCATTGATAGAGCTCATCCCACTGGCAGCCCTTGCCTCCGTACTGGTGATAGTTGCCTACGATATGAGCGATCTGCGCACTGTGCGCCATATTTTTCAGGTACCTAAGTCCGACTGGTCGGTAATGCTCCTGGCTTTCGCGCTCACGGTGGTGTTTGACTTAACCGTGGCTGTATATACTGGAGTCATACTGGAGTCGTTGCTGTTTATGCGCCGCATGGGCGAATTAACGGGTCTCCATACCTGCGTTTCCAGGGAGGACGAGGCATCCGGGCACGAAATCCCTATCCCGGACAAAAACAACGTGCCCGACGGAGTGGAAGTTTTCGCCATCAACGGGCCGCTGTTCTTCGGTGTGGCTGACCGATTCCAGTCCACGCTGAACGCGATGGAGACGCCGCCCAAGGTATTCATAATGTATCTGCACAACATGTCCACCATCGACATGACAGGTATCCACGCATTGGAAGAATTCCTTGAGCGCCGGCGGAAAGGCTGTCGCATGCTATTCGCCGCCGTGCGGAAACCCGTCCACAGGACGCTCCAGCGGGTCGGTATCCTGCGCACCGTGGGCAAAGAGAACGTCTTCCCTCACTCGACGAAGCGCTGCTCCGCGCCGAGGAAATTTTGGAAGATACCATTATCGCCCGGGGAAAGAGTTTTGCTACGGCTGATTTCGAGATTCTGAAGCTATCACGAGAGCGCAGCAAAAACTGAAGAAGCTCCAGAAGCCACATTCACTCGTCGCCAAGGCAAAATACTATACCGAGAAGCAGAACAAGCACACCCAGCCCCGAAAAGACAGTGCGGAGCATGAAAAACTCCGTGGCGGAGCACCCCCGAGGGGATGCTCACAGTAACATCAGACGAGCAGGCTCTGTCATAGGATGTGATTGTTTCATCTCCACAGTATGATGCAAGATACAGTCTTTTTCTCCGTTTTTTCCGTTAGCGGAATGCATAGTCAAAGCATTTAGTCGGTTATTTCTTTGAAGATTCAAGAAATGAAGCATCAATCATTTCTTATGACACAGCCGACGAACAATAGTTCCTTCATTTGCCGTTCGGGCACCGTTCACAGATGATCCGCATCATATCCCGGAACGAACGCCTGCGTGCCTCCGATTCCCCAAGCAAAACGAATGAATAGAATTTGGCAGCGCACTTGTTTGTCCGTATTGTTTTTCGAAATCCCGCATATCTACCCTCTTTGATTTGCGGGTCGAGCCCTCTACCGGCCGCTTCCGGCAGAGGACTCTTTGTTTCAACGGCCGCGTAGATCTGCCTGTAATTCTCTGCAAAGGCAGGACTGTGTCCGGCGAACCTGGTAAGGACAAACAAGGTCGCCACACCTTCCAGCCACATCGGGAGACATCTCCCCATCAAAAAAGCTTCCGGGCCGCATGAGCCTCATGGGATGTGGTAGCTCCGGGGCGATGGAAAAGCATCCATTGCTCAGATCATAGAAAATTCCAGAAACCTCCCGCGTACCCGCTCTGCAAAGAGTTCCCATTCAGTTAACGATACGCCATTCAAACGCGAATATTTTTGCCATTCCCACATGTCGGGGGCAGAAACCCAGTCGCTCTTCATTGGCTACCCTCGCCGCTGTGATGGCTTCCATTTCCAAATCTTCCATTGTGCCCTCCCTGGATGTTGCGAGTTTTCCCTGGAGTTGAAAACTGGAAAGGAAGGGGCTGTTTCCGTGACAGAATGAACGGAGTACCCCGCAAAGGCCCGGAGAGAACGATGGTGCGGAAGATGCGGCCCTGGCACGCCCTCTTCCTTTTCGATGGGAGTGGAGAATTATCGATAACCGCAAGAAGGTGGTGATGATGACCCGGCCGGGCTCTGTTTAATATATATTTACGTAAATATGTATTTACAATATTCCATGTACATGTAATACTATAAATACATATTTATGAGGAGAATAAAAACCATGTATATCTGTGCCATAGCCAACCAAAAAGGCGGCGTGGGCAAGACAACGACGGCACACAATCTGGGAGTTCAGCTTGCCAGAAATGCAAAAAAACGCGTGCTGCTGCTCGATTTGGACGCTCAGGGGAACCTGAGCGACGCCTGTGGTCTTGATCCGCAAACGCTGGAATATACCGTTTTCGATGTCCTCGCTGGAAGCGCCTCCATCGCCGAGGCGAAGAGCACGCTGGAAGCGGGGTTGGATATTCTCCCGGCCAACATCCGGCTTGCAGAAGCGGAACTGGCCTTTGCCGGGCGAATCGGGAGGGAGAATCTGCTGAAGAAAGCCCTCCTCTCTGTTTCGGGCGAATACGATTATGTGCTGATAGACTGCCCGCCTTCTCTCGGGCTTTTGACCGTCAACGCCCTCAATGCGGCAAACGGATTGCTCATCCCTGTGCAGGTCGAGTATTACGCTCTGGCGGGGCTGGCGCTCATCAGGCAGACTGCGGAGCTTGTCCGCGATCTCAATCCTGATCTGGCGATCCTCGGGCTCGTCCTGACGTTTTTTGATGCCCGAAAGACCCTCAACAAAGATGTGGCCGCTGCCCTCGCCGACGAATGGGGAGACGCACTGTTCTCGACCCGCATCCGTGACAATGTAAGCCTTGCGGAAGCCCCCAGTAATGGGCAGGATGTGTTCAGCTACAAGCGAAGCTGTTACGGCGCAAAAGACTATGCGGCCTTTGCTGCCGAATTTCTGGAAAGAACGGAGGGATGCTATGGGACTCGGGGATAGAGGAAAGAACCAGGTGAAGAAAGGGAGCCCCAGCGGGCTGTTTGCCAGAACGGAGCCCGGTATTACAGAAATACAGGCTTCCAGCAATACACAAATACAGAATCCTATAAATACAGGAATACAGGAACCCCTACCTGAAAAAAATGACCAGAGGAAAATGTACAACATATCTCGGTCATTGTCGGAACGTCTTCGCAAGTATGCTTTCGATGAACGCCGGAAGGAAGTGGACATCGTGCGGGAAGCACTGGACGACTGGCTCAAGAAACAGGGATATTGAGGAAGACGCATGTTGCAGACGGCACACTTCAAACGCTGTATCCCAAACCGTGGAGGCCCGGTGTTGCCCTCCTGAAACAAGCAACACCGGACAGCGTGGAGTACGACGTCTACCGAAACGCCGTTATTAAGGGATCCGAGCTTGTCCTTGAAACGGGAGGTAAACTTTTGGGGAAGTCCTCAAACAGATTTTCGCTTCTCCCGCCGAGGTGGACAGGCTCTACTTCAAGGATGTACTACGCCATACCGCCAAACATGGCCTGTTCACGCCCGACGAGGTCAGACGCTGTTTTTTCTATCGGGACAACAGAAATCTTACAGCTCACGATTACGGAGAAACTCCGGCGGAAGAGGCACTCAGGTTGAAACCTTCGTAGAGGATGCGCGGGCTCTGGCGAACGCATGGACAAGACAGATGGAACAGAATGAACTTTTTCTTGAGCCTGCCATAAAAAAGGCCGTATGCGTCTGCTTTGTACTTTCGTTCCGAATGCCGCGGTATGGGCTGGGAACCGCATATCAGGAAGAGCGCATTCAGGAAGCGTTCTTGCTCTTGTCGTCCGCACACCACAGGAGCTCTCCATCACCCCAGCCTGAAAGCCGACCACCTCAGAACGGCACTCCGAGAAAGCGACATTCCCATTCTCATTGTTGTCCATGATTGGGCGCTTCTGCTTGACGCCTTCCAAGAGAAAGCGACTATATCTTATTTAAATAATAGAATTACAGAGTTATGTAATTCTATTATTACAGAACTCTGTAAATTATAGAGGCTCAGGCTTGATCTGACAGCCAGCTCCGCTTTGCTGGTGCCGCTTGCTGATGAACGGCGTGGTTGATAAATGGTTTGACGGGTTATTGCGTCAATTGGTGAGGCCAGAGCACATTCTGCTCCCCATAACCGTAAAGATACATAAAGAAAGAAGCCAAGTAACTATGGAAATGCAAGACCTGCTCAATGGACGATGCGGTTGGTGCGGCACTGACAGCCTTTATGTCAAATACCACGATGAAGAATGGGGGAGGCTCGTTACGGACGACAGGCTTCTCTTTGAGTTCCTTACTTTGGAAAGTGCCCAGGCTGGCCTGAGCTGGATCACCATATTGCGTAAAAGAGAAGGATATCGAAAAGCATTTTATGACTTTGATGTCAATAAAGTCGCCCAGATGACTGAGCAAGATGTCGAACGGCTCATGCAGGACGAGGGCATTGTCAGAAACCGGCTCAAGATCAAGTCGGCTATCAGCAATGCCAAACTTTTCATCGCCATTCAGAAAGAGTTTGGCAGCTTTTACAACTACACATTATCATTTTTCCCAGAACAAAAACCGATCAGTTACCAACCCAAAACGCTCAAGGATATCCAAGCCTCTACTCCTGAATCAGACGCCATGAGCAAAGACATGAAAAAACGTGGCTTTAAATTCTTTGGATCGACCATCTGTTATGCCTACTTGCAGGCCACAGGAGTTGTGAATGATCATCTGGTAAATTGTATCTGCAGAAAATAAAATTATCCATCAATATAAGCCAAAACAGATAATATCCGCCGCCCCTAGACAGCAGCGCTTCGATTGGGGGCAGTCGCGATTTGGCCCAGTATGATGTTGGCTTTGACGTTGATGACAATGTATATTTTGCGGAGCCCCTGAATAGGAGTTCCGCATATCCAGCTTGGAAGAGGGTATGAAATTCACCTTTCCGTAAAGCTATCTGCGCCTGAGCAACGTGCAGGCATCTTCCTCGCTCTGAGCGATCGCCATAAACGCTTTACCCTGCTCCGCTTCCTCCGGATCAAACTTGACCTGTAATCCGGGGACGGAAAGCAAGGCGCATTTCTCCTCGACGGACTCTATGAGTGTTGCAGCCTCATCAGGTCACGTAAGTAATCAGCCCGGAGTTCAAGATGCGCCCTGATTTGTTCAATGTCCGGAACGCCCCCTTCATCGAATCCTTAACCCATCCCCTGGCTCAGCCGGGAGATGGGTTAAGGCTCCGAAACCGGTTTCCTTCGAAAAGCTACTCGGCCTCGCATAATGCATTCCCGTTTGCGGACTCCCCTTTCGGGACAGGTATGTTCTCCCATCAGGAATCCGTCGGAGACGTCGGAGAAGGGGTCTGTTCGGCCTCCCGTTCTTTGATGTAGCTCTTCCAGCCGGGACACCAGCCCGTATGCCAGCGCCAAATGTGGGCCAGTAGCGATTTTGGTTTTCTTTCCGCATAGTTCCGGAAACGACATACTTCACATCTACGTACGGACACTTTCCATGCCTCCCCTCTTTTTCTTGATCATTCGTCATAAGTAAACTGTACAGACGGAAACAGGTTTCGCTTGCGTACCATCTTGCGCCCCCCTCAGGATTCATTTCGCCCGTCAGCCTCATTTCAATCACGGCACGGCCCACCGATTCTTTTCAACAGCATCGCCTGTCCCACTCTCAGGTGACCAAAGAGGGAGTCCTGCGGTTGGGGCACTCTTTTTTGGGGCAGAGCTGACAGTTGTAAAACTTGCTGTCAGTCTGGAAGAACACACCCGAAACACTGTACTCGGGCCGCATCATCAGGCTGGGCAATAGGGTCACACCCAGTTTCTCGGGCAGTGGGGCCAACAGTTCAAACAGAAGCACCTGCTCCTCAAGAGACCATACCTTCAGCGAACCGGGATTCATAGCTGAAACCTGAGCAATACCGTACCGCTCTAGAAGCGTCCTTTCCAGCAGGTTTTCAGCCTGCTGAACGGCCACTTCCCGCAAGGCACTGGCGAATACCTGCTCCAGCGAGGAAGAAAGGGAAAGGCTCCAGTCGGCCAGTTCCGTCCCTTCACTCGCCAAATAGGGAAAGGCCCGCCCCAGCCCATCCATCTTCTGGCGCAGCAGCGGGCTGGAAAAAGTCACTTCTCCGACCTGTACCTTCTCTTCGTCCAGTATGGTCAGGCCGCACAGCCTAGCCACGGCTTTGGGCCTAGCCACGCGCGCAGCTTCCTCCGCTAACCGGCTCAGCCGATCCATGAACTTTGTCTGCCCGGGCCGGATACGCAACCTGCACCCTAGGGATTCCAGATCAAATTCCAACGGCACGGTTTCGACGAGAATGACATTCTGATCCATGAATCCCCTCCGTCAGTTACAGGATGGCCGCATACGGTTCCTTTACCTCACCCGGATATCAAATCGTGCCATCACCAAGTCGGCACAAAAATATTGTACGCACAATCGGCATAGGTACAGCGTAACTGCTTAAGGGATATAAAAGTGGTATGGAATGCGTCCACACCCTCAGGTTTATCGATACCACCTATGTGACGAATGCCGTCTGAAGAGTAAAATTTACCGCTGTGAGGGGGACATCTGCGGGATGTCCCCAGGTCGGCATCAGATTCATATCCTGAGCCCCCGGTGAAGCGATTAGGCAATCTTCGCCGAGAAACTGACCATGCGCCTTCCCGGGAGCTGAGGATTCGGTCCGCCGCTGCCGGACGAGCGGGCTCATTTGCGCCCATCTCGCTCGCCGCTTCGCCTGATCAGGAGCTGCGGGCTGTCGGTCTGGATCTGTAAACACTCAAATTTGTGGCGGGAAAAATCTATTTTTTCAGCATGTTCAAACTCTGCCCGCAGATATGGCCAAATCCGGGCAAAGGTACCATCCGCACCCCACTTCCTGAAACGCCGCCATGCCGTCACGTAGTTCCCCAAAGAGCGGGGCAGCTCGCTCAAGGGGCAACCCGTGGTGAGTACATGCAGAATGGCTTCCAGAGTTTGCCTGTTATCCGCCGGAAGACATCCCCGCAACCTTGGCCGTACCAAGAGGAGTAGCCGGATATATTCCCACTGTGCGTTGGTGAGCCTATATACTGACATGGCCATGCCTGCCGTTATTGCGTCATGCCCCGGGATGCCGGGCCCATTGAAGTTTCAAAACAACACTGTACCGGACATTCCACCTATCACACGGGTAAAACCATGAGGCCAGCCGGGGACAAAATGGAGCATCAGCACCACGAGAGCCCGGATTATGCCGGGCAAGCTACAGCGCAAATCGTGCCTTCAACATCCATATCGATCGTCTGCCCCGGCACGAGGTGCAGAAACCGCTCCCCGGATTGCCCACCGTGCAGCAACTCGGCCAGATAAGCGGAAGATCCCCATATCTCGGAGTACGGCAACAGCGTAGCCTCCGCCACTTTTCGGGCCTCGTCCACATAAGCGTCCCCCATCTCCGGCCAGCGGATATGGCAAGCGTTCTTGTAGTTATCGAGCAGCGCGTTTTCCGCCTTCATCATCCGGGCGGCTTTGGCCGCGCCGAATTTTTTCTCATACACGGAAAAACGCCTATACGATTCCAGATGAAAGGGAACCAAAAAATATTTCAACCACCCCGGGCTGATCCAGTATGTGGCACCCTCCCGGGAAGAAGCGTTGGCCCCCTTCTGGTCAAGCCCAAGCAGCAACGGAATACAATCATGCAGTTTTGGGAAAACCAACGTTGCCCGGCTGGCGTGCACGCCGCACAACCCGCGCCCACACAGCCCGTAGCCGCACAGAACCGCCAACGGCCCGTCGTTCTCCTGTTCAAAGGCATCCACGAGGCCTTGAAACGCGCTGCGCAGTTTTTCCGGATAGTCATGCAGCCGTTGCTCCAAAAAGTTCATGGGAGGCGGATTCCGCATATCGGATGCGAGCACTTCCAGCTCGGGACGCAGGACTTCACAGGCGATAAGCAATGTTTTCATACTATTCCAAATGTTGCCGTCAAAAAATGCAGGGCCTTTGCGCAGTGCGGTTTCACGGGGCAATCCCCAAAGATTCCCTATAAGGGCCAAGAGCGTGCTCACAAAGGTTCGGTGAGCACCGCCCCCCGCAGCATGAGTGTTCGCCAAGGCGACGTGAGCGCAACCCCATCTTTTAGGATGCGCCTTTCCCTCCAAGAGGCGGAAAACCGATTTCCCTCACGAAAAGGTCGTTGAACTCTACATGGGTCGAGAGTTCGACGGGCTTCACGAAAGAGGCGATCCGGTCGGCCATCTTCCGTTCTCCCAGAGAAAGCAGGCACAAACCCGCCCCTTCCGCAGCCGCGTTGCCGATAGGAATGATCTTATCGACCGAAATGCCTGGGAACATGCCCAGAGCGACGGCCTTTTCCCGATCCAAATAATTACCGAACGCACCCGCAAGGTAGATCCGGTCGATCTGGGATGCTTCGATTTTCACTTCCTTAAGCAGAACCGCAATGCCCGCCGCAATGGCGGCCTTGGCAAGCTGGAGTTCCCGGATATCCTTCTGCGTAATGACAATGTCCCGTTCGTTGCCCTGCTCGCCAGCAAAGGCCAACACAAATTCCCGCATACCGCCGACCGTGCGTAACCTGCCCCCGAGAGGCTGGGAAAGTGCCGGGGACTTTTCGCCCGCAAGCCGACCCGAGACTCCCAGCAGGCCGCAGCGGAGCAGTTCGGCCACCGCGTCGATGAGCCCGGAACCGCAGATTCCCTGCGGAGGCATATCGCCGATTACCCCCAACCGGACGGTGCCGTTTTCGAGCAGGACGCTCTCAATGGCCCCGTCTCCCGCCCTCATGCCGTTCTGGATATGCGCACCCTCGAAAGCGGGCCCCGCCGCTGCGGAACAGGCCAGCAGCCAACCCTTGTAGCCCAGAATGATTTCGCCGTTCGTTCCGATGTCCACGGCAAGGGAGTAGCCCTTCTGTTCCCACAGCTTCGTGGCCATGGCGACGCCAAGGGTATCGGAGCCCACATAACCGGAGATATTCGCGAGGACATGCACGGTCCCTTCCGGATGCATGGGCAACCCCAGCCTGCCGCCCTTGACCACTGTGCGCGGGCGATAACAGGGGATAAAGGGCGCCACGGACAGATTTTTGGGATCGACGCCCAGAAACAGATGGCTCATGGTCGTATTGCCCACGGCAACGACGCTGTACACATGGTTCTCGTCGATGGAGAGGCTCCGGAGAAGGCCGCGCATGGTTTCGGAAATGCCCTTGATGGTCACGGCCTGCATCTTCTCGAGATTTTCACGGCCTGCTGCAGCGGTAATCCGGCTCAGCACGTCGGCTCCGAACACACGCTGCGGGTTGGCCGTACCGTCTGCATCCAACACTTCGCCGGAAAGCAGATCGACGAGGTAGACCGCGATGGTCGTCGTACCGATATCAAGGATGAAGCCGTACCGGAGGGCATGGGTATCGCCGGGTTCGACGGCGATCAGTTCGTCCTCGACCAACACCGCGGTAACCTCAAAATCCGCCTTCCGCACAATCTCAGGCAGACCGCCCAACAGGCTGAAAGCCACCTTCTTGTTCTTGCCCACCTGAGCCAGAATGCGCTCCAGATCGGACGCCTGATCCCGCAGGCTGGGCTTGGACAACTGGATGAACTTCTTCTCGATCAACGAATCGGAGTACTTTTTTTCTTTCTGGAGGTTGGGCAAACGGACCTTTCTCCGGACGTCATCCCGGCCAGCCGAGATCTCGATGACCACATCCTCCCGGATCAGGCTTTGGCAGGCAAGAACCTTGCCGTCCCCCCTGGTCATGAGGAACGACTCATCCCCCTCAACCGGAGCCAGCGTTCCGGAACGCACCTTCACGGCGCATTTGCCGCAAATGCCGCGCCCTCCGCACTCCGCACCTTCCAGTATGCCCGCCTTGAGCAGGCAATCCTTCAGGCTTGTTCCCGCCTCAGACTGGAAACGATACCGCTTGCCGCCAGCTAACACTTCGATGTTCATGATGCTCATGTCCGCCCACCCCTGTTGCCCGAACCCGTTCAGGAAAGCGAAAACGGAACCCGGCATTGCGTGTTCCAAGCCGCTATCAATTTCTCTGCGATCTCGTCTCCCGCCTTGGGAATGATGACAATCTTCGATTCATTGCCGCTAGCTTCCAGAACCCTCGTCTCGACCTTGTCGTTGACCCCGTCCACATGGAACCAGCCATGCTCCGTATCCGAAAGGATTCCCTTGACGCGCAGCGCTCCGGGCAGGATCTCGCGGACAAAGGCTTCCACCCTTTCCGGGGCCAGCCCTTCCGTCGTCGTGATGATGTACTGGCCCGGCCTCGTGTATGATTCCTTGGCACTCCGCTTAACAAACTTGCTCTCCAGAGGAGAAGACGTAGAGACTTCGTGCATGGAGGAATCCAATATCCCTTCAACACATGCGTAACTGGTTTCAATAATCCCGGCGTGCGGGTTGAGCTGCCTGATCTTTTTCCGAATCCGAGCCAGCGTCTCGCCGTCTGCGAGCTCGATCTTGTTGATGATGATCCGTTGGCTGGCGATGACCTGCTCTTCCACCGCATTGATGTCCTCAACCAGATCAAGGAAGCTCTCCGGATCTATCAGGGCGATCATGCCCTGATAGACGTAATGGCCCCCAGTAAGCCGCTTCAAATCGCACAGGATATTCCTGAGCGGAAACGGATTGGCCATCCCGGAGGTTTCCACAATCACGACATCCAGAGAGCGCTTGGCGAGCAGGACAAGAGCCTCCAGAAAATTGCCGGAAAGGCAACTGCAGAAAACCTGCCCGTCGTTAAGTTCTTCAATCTCGATGTCTTTGGCCCGAATGAGGCTCGAGTCGATATTGACCCGGCCCCATTCGTTGATGATGACGCCAATCTTTTTTCCCTGCGCGGCCGCTTCGTCGAGGATACGGTTCAGCAGCGTCGTTTTCCCCGAGCCCAAAAACCCGGTAATGAAGAGCAGAGGCACGGGACCGCAGGGATTGTTCATAGGGCTTCCTCGATCTGCCGGATAAGGTCATCCAGATTGGGAATGAGCGACGAGTACTTCAGTTCACCGTTGAGATACAGGCTGGGCAACTGCTTCACGCCCATTTTCTTGATCCGGGAGATGTTTTCAGGCGTGTTGTACATGTATTCCACGACATCGATCCTGTCGCCAAAATGCTTCTTCGCGTCTTGGGCGACGCCCCACATGTACGTACAAGCCGCGCACGCCGTGGAATCCAGCGTGAAGGCTTCCAACAGGGGCTTTTTCAGATTGCCGTAGTCGGGCAGTTCCACATCCACGTCCATAGAGCTCAACTCATAGTTGGCCACCATCTCGCGGGCCTTGTCGGTATGCAGAACGGCCTGAGACAGAGCGATCGCATTCTCCACCGGAGATGCATAAGGCATGTCTCAGCCAGGGGAGAAGATGAAGTTCTTCCTTGTGTTCAGGCTGTCGATGAGGTCGATGCCCACCTTCATGTTGTCGAGCTGCGTACCAAGCAGCAAGGCGGTCGTCAGGGGGATGTTCCCGCCGATGGCGACGTCGTAGCTGTCGGTGAGCTTGTGGGCCGCCACGATGTTGACATTTTCATCAACGGCGAGGGAATCCGGCTTCGTCTGGCACATGAGCTCAAGGATATGGGTCGCGTTGCCGCACACGAAGAAGGACGAAAAGGCGCCCTTGTTGCGGATATGCCTGAAGATCTTTGCATAGGGCTCAAAGACGAAGTTCTTGAAATGGGTTGGGGAAATCTGGGATACGACCGGGTCCACCGGTACGATGACGTCCACGCCTTCTTCCAGATAGAAGTCGGCCATCTGCAGCCCCAGTTCCGTAGTGTAGGCCATCAGCTCCTTGACATACTCGGGGTGCTGGCGCGCATCACGGAAAAAGTTCGTTCCCCTCAAGTGGGAAGCCAGCGTATACGGACCGCAGAAGAGCCCGTACAGAGCGGTTCTGTCGCCCACGGCCTTTTTGATGCGCCGCGTGACATCCAGTACCAGAGGGATTCGTCCGGAATCTCTAGTGATCTTGATATCGGGAATTTCAAAAGTCGATTCCAGGGGATGCGAGCGGACGCTGGGCGGGCCGTTCTTTTCCCATTTGATGGTGCAGCCCAGAATTTCCGCTTCCAGCTGCAGGTCAAACAGGAGGATCAGGCCATCAGGCGCATACATCTTTTCCACTTCCAACAAAGACTCGACGAGCTTGTCCGCGTCCTGATAGACTTCATCGGCAGTGTATCCCTTCAAAAACCCGGCATGGACCCCAGCCATGGGAACCCAGGCGGGACGTTCCGTTTCTTCATGCCTAAGCGTTTTAAAAAGCACTTCTTTGCCAGTCATGCAAGACTCCTTTGTTGATGTTTGGAGCTGCAGGATGCCTTCCTGTAATGGCATCATTTTCGGAAACCGCCGACATGCTCCCAGCGACAGCCATCCTCTCGTGATGCGGCTGTTTTTACCGGTTCATGTCAACGTTCCGAATGTTTTTCGCCAAGCGGCTTCGCCACTCAGTTTCTGACGCTGGCCGCGTAGTCGGAAGAGGCCCTGACCATGGCCAAAATATTTTCCAATGGTGTCCGAGCGGCCAGATCGCAACCGGGCATCATCACGTAACCACCGTCCAGCCCGGCGATTTCGGCATTGGCGTACGCTGCGGCATACACAGCCTCACTCGTCCCCATGCACAGCAGTTCGTTGGGATTGAAATTCCCCACCATAGTGAGTTCTTTGCCTGCGGCCTCCAAAGATTCCTTAAGGTCCACGGGGGAGTCCACGGAAAAGCCGTCAATCCCCAGAGCCTTGACGTGAGGAAGCCTCATACCTGCCTTCCCGCAGATATGCAGCAAAAATGTTTCACAATTTTTCAACTGGGAGGTGAGCCCCTCGAGCGTGGGGACTACGTGTTGCTCGTACATTTTAGGGCTGATCATGTCCCCGGACGAACAGGGGTCACAAGTCTGGATGAGATCGCAACCGTTCTCACAGTACATGTTGGCGATTTCGGCGCAACAGTCCGTGGCATACTCAAGCAACGGCTTGATATACGGAGACTTTTTCCCCAGCAGGATCATAAACTCTTTCACGCCTACCATCATGCTTGCACCGGAGAAGGGGCCGACCATCTGACCGGCCACGCTCTTTCTGTCGCCCACAAGCTTTTTTATTTCCCGGGATTGGCGCATCATTTTCTGAATCAGTTCACTGTTCTCCAGCCTTTCACGGATTTTCGAGCGATCCAAGGAAGAGATATCCGCCGCAACGTCGTGGATGCAGGGTTTAACCTCGATCGGGGCGCCGATCTTTGAGATCTCGGTGGGGCAACCGAGAGCCTCAAGCAACCCAATCCAGCACCCCAAGCCCGTAGTGACCGAGTCACTCTGCATCTCGTCATATGTCCTGACTATCAGCTCAGCACCAAGATCATCCATCTCGCGCAGATCTTTAAACGAAATCTTTTCCCGCTCGATCATCCACGTTTCACCGAGGAGGATCATCATGGGCACACGATCCACCGGGTTGTGGGCAAAAGCAGCTTTGACACGTTCTTTGGAAGTCATGGTGCGGGGCATAAATTTCTCCTCTTATAAAGCAATGTTCGGATCCGTTTAAGACATATCTCCAACTGATTGCTATAAAAACATTGGGGATGACGGCCTATTGATTGAAGGCACGCCCGCTTCCAGGAACCGCCCAGGCCAGAGAAAAGTTCCCGGAAAACGGCTGCATTTCATCGCCTCCGCCGGTGGAACCGACCGGAGGCGATGAAATGTTAGCGTGTCATCATCTTTCCCAGAAATCGCCTCAGGCGATTACGCGGCTAGTATTCCATCGGGAGGCCCATCTGGGTCAGTTCCTTCTTCACCTTGTCGTACATATCCATGTACCACTTCTGCGGCTGGACGGTGACGAGGTTGTAGCATTCCCTGAAGTCGCCGCCCATCTTGTGCGCGGTATGGGAGTCAATGGTGGGCTGGTACTTGGCCATGATGCGCTTGACCAGATCGTTGGCATGGGCACGGGTAAGGCGCGCCTTGGCGACGGCTTCGCCCACTTCGGCGGAGAACTGGAGGCCAAGGCCGCTCTGATGGTCCTTAAGCCCGCTCTGGGCACCGGTGCCGCCGGAGACGCCGTTGCCGAGCACGACGGCACTGATGGCGGAGGCGGCGGATTCCCAGAAGAAGTTTTCATGACCAATGCCGTGCGTCATCTGCCAGCCACCGCCGGTCAGCGGTTCGCACACGGTGTTCTTGGTAACGGCGGCGTTCTGGTGGTTGCTGCACCACAGGGAGTACTTGCTGGTGTTGCTGAAGTACATGGCGTCCACGGACCAGGAACCGTTCAGCGGCACGTCAAACAGCAGCTTCTGGATGATCCATTCCGCGGTGCCGGTAACGGCCGATGTAGCGGGACCGCCGGACAGGCCGCCGGGGTAGGAGGTCATGACGCTGTAGAAGTTGATGCCGTAGGTATGCCACTGCAGGGCGCGGGAGAGATGCTTGTATTCCACCTTCTGGTGCGGCAGGGTCAGGCAGCAACGGAAGTCGCCCTTATTGGCTCCCCAGCCGGGATCAAAAGCGGCCTGCATAGCGGACATGGCGATGGCGCGGATACCGCCGTCGGCGAGACCGGGACGGCAAACCTGGCGGCAGACGTCCTTAACCTGAGCGACGCTCCACAGTTCGGAGAACATTTCCCACGGAGAGTCGGGGGTAATGGGCATGCCGTAGATTTCCGTCAGGTTCCCTTGGAAGTGGCACATATCAATCTGAGGCACCTGAGCGTAGCTCATGGCGATCTGATGATAGATATCCTGAGAAACGGGGCCGAGAATACGGCCGAGCACGGAAACCGGGTTCTTCACATGGTCGTAATCTTCAAAGCCGCGGTGAACGGCGGTGAAGGAATCCTTGCCCACGCCGACAGTATAACGGTCGGCGGTGTTGGCAGCCGCGTCAAGGATTTCTTTGCGAGAGAATTCAATGATCCTACGGGTATCAGTGCACAACACACCGACTTCTGCTACCAGATCGATGGCGGCCTGCCACAGGCGGTCGAGCATTTCGTCGTCACAGGGGACCATGTGATCCGGGTCATACTTGATGCCCCACTTTTCGGTGATCTTCTTCAGCTTCGGCCAGTAGACCCTCTTGTCAAAGTCGGATTCAAAGCAAATGGGACCGGTAACAGCTCTCGACCAGAAGTCGATAAATTTTCCACGGGCACCTATACGCATAGAGATTTCCTCCATAGACAGTGTGTGTTCAGGCTCTACTCAAACCCACCGAAACCGCTTACTTCAAGAGGCTCTTCGCGAGTTCCACCGCTTCCACGGCGTCCTTGGAGAAGCCGTCGGCGCCGATCTGCTCGGCCCACTGCGGGGTCACGGGACCGCCGCCCACGATGACCTTATACTTGTTGCGCAGGCCCTTGGCTTCGAGGAAGTCGATGACTTCCTTCTGGCTGGGCATCGTGGTGGACATCAGGGCGGAGAGGCCGATGATCTGAGCACCGAATTCCTCGGCGGCGGTGATGAACACTTCACTGTCGACGTCGGCGCCGACGTCCTTCACGTCAAAGCCGCCCACGGTGAGCATGGTGGCGACCATATCCTTACCCACGGCATGCACGTCACCCTTGACGGTGCCGATGACGACTTTCGGCTTTTCCTGGAAGGAACCAGCATCGATGGTCTTCATGAGCTCGGGTTCAAGGACCTTGAGCCCGGCCTTGAAGGCGTCGGTCGCGAGCAAAATTTCAGGCAGGAACACTTCCATGATCTGGAACTTGTCGCCGAGAACCTTCAACGCGTCGCCCATCGCATCGATCGCGTCCATGGGAGAGACGCCTTCCTTGATGATCTTTTCCGCCGCGGTTACGGCAGCGTCTTCATCAAAATCCAGAATGGCGTTTTTCAATTCTTCAATGCAAGCCACGTTTGCCATAGAAGTAACCTCCAGAAGTGTGGATACTGAAAAAGGCTTTTGCTCATCATTTGCCTTGGAAAGTTTCCGGCGCGCTCACCCCCACTATCGGGCATGGCTTCCCGGACAGCCTCCTGACCTTAATGCCGCTATCCATAGCGATTCTGCATATCGCCCTCTGCCTCCTGCAATAGAATATTTTTCCTTCAATCAAACATGAAACCCGATACTCTTTCGTAAGACCACAAAGAATCATGCCGTTTTTTTGATCTGATCATATCGCAAATGATATGCACAGAACAATTTTTTTATGACGTTACATTGCTAGAGTAAAAGAAGTCATGCATAGCAAGATACTTTATGCTAGTGTTTGTCCCAACATTCTCGCGTTGAGAAACATACCCGGCTTCCGCCGTTATGTTTGATATTAAGCAAGGAACATGCCATTTTCTTAGGAGAAGGAAAAATTTCTGCCCTCAAAAAATGAACTGAATTGTTTAGCTCTTATCTCGGGCAGTTATTGCGACAAAAAGAACAATATTCAATATCAAAGGGAAAAATTTCACTTTCCATATCTATATATTGATACCTGTTAGCGGAACTCTGTTGACCGCATTCGACACACAATAAGACAACCTGTATTACAATTGAAACAATAACAAAAAATAATTAATTATTATATGTTCTTATATCTATTTTTTTCTAAAATCTGCCCACAACCCGCACCCGTGCTACATAAGAAATGACTCGGGGCGGCCTCATTTGCGGTCCTCCTCCCGCTCATTCCGCAATCCTATATCTCACTTGAATAACATGACTATTTTTCACAAAAGTTTAACACACTTCCAGTGTTTCACTGCCTGCGTGACCATTGGGACACTTCATGTTGTGGATCGGCCACTTCCAAAGTTCCACACGGGCCCCTGAAGCACGACGCCGGATTGTGAAATAAACTTCAAAAGAAAAAATCAGAAGAACAGATACTGGAGCAGTACGGCACCCTTCCGCTAAGGCGTTTCCACCACACTACGCAGATCCACCAGAAAAGGGCTTCCCTGTACCGCATATACCCCACAGAAAGCTGCGCGAGGCATCCCCTTTAAGGAATATCCTCCAAAGCTCAGCCCTCATCCTCCTGCATAGACAGGCGGTCGGGGAAAAGAGTGTCAGGAACGGAATGATGAAAGCTATGGACAGACAGGTATGAAGTCGGCGCTCGCTTATTCGCCGCGCAGGTTTCACTCCACTTCCAGCTCGACGGAGGCGAAGGGAACACTCGCACGCCGCCCCCAGTATAAAAAGGTATCAAGAAGCGCGGGATTCCGCATTCGGCATAGCGGGGAAGAGCACCCCAAAGCGGCGAAAGGCCCGAAAAACGCCGCTATACTGGAGTTGCCCTGGGATATGGTTCTGTTTTCGTGACATGTCGTTCTGACAAAGAGGATAAAGGCGAAAGGGATGGCGTTTGCTCCGGCCCTTCCCCGACCGAGACAGCCCCTCAACATCGCCCGGCGGAAAGACGGAAACCGCCCGTATACCCGGCAGCCCGGACTCCGCCAGTGGGACTCGCCTATAACAGGTTGCCAACGCTACCGGCTTCCGGCGTTAAAGTTCCCATGAGGAGGCTCTCCCCTATTGCGCCTCAAACTTGGCGAGCAGGCCATGTTCCCGGAGCTTGCGGTACAGCTTGCTCCGGGAAATCCCCAGAGTCCGGGCGGCCAGCACCTTGTTGTAGCGGGAATTGACCAGCGCGTCCCACAATACCTTGCGTTCGGCCCGGGCGCTGGCTTCTGAAAAGTTCTGACTGTCCTGGCGGGAGCCCTCTGCATCGGGTATCGTCCCGGCTACGGCCGCCGCCTCCAGTTCACGCATGAAGCGGGGCGGAAGGTGCTGGACAGTCAGCACGGACTGATCATCCCCTAAAGAATATAGCGCGTACACAAGTACATTCTTGAGTTCCCGGACATTGCCGCGCCACGGGTATTGGGCAAAGGCATCATACAGGGCGTCGTCAATCCGGATATCCTTCTGGCGATTGTCCCCGACGCTCTGGGTGACGAAATGCCGGACGAGAAGGGGTATGTCGCTCACGCGATCCCGCAGAGGCGGAATATCCAGTTCGAAAACGCTCAGCCTGTGGTACAGATCCTCGCGGAACTGGCCCTGCCTGACCATCTCCGCCAGATTTCTGTTGGTCGCGCCGATAAGCCGAAAGTCGGAATGGAGCTGACCCTTATGAGCTATCTTTTGGATTTCCCCGGTTTCAAGGACACGGAGAAGCTTCGCCTGCATGGGCAGCGGCAGTTCACCGATTTCATCCAAAAAGATGGTGCCCGTGTCCGCCATTTCAAACTTGCCCTTCACGCCGCCGACCTTGGCTCCCGTGAACGCCCCAGTCTCATAACCGAACAGTTCCGATTCCATCAGTTCCGGCGGCAGTGCGGCACAGTTCACAGTGACGAAAGGCCGATCCGAGCGCTGGCTGGCCATATGCAGAGCCTGCGCCACCAGCTCCTTCCCTGTGCCCGATTCCCCGCATACGAGAATCGGTTCCTGGCTGAACGCGAAACGCCGCCCCAAGCAGCGCATGTTTTCAATGCAAGGGGCTTCGCCCACAATAGCTTCGAACGTATACAATCCACTATTTTTATGTGCTTCCTTCTGCTCTGAGAAGGAGTAGGACTTCATTTCCAGATTGCGAACCGTATCCAGCAAGGCCAGCAGCTTATCCTTGTCGAGATTGGAAGGGATGCTTTCGACCACCACCCCCCGCAGCTGACCCTGCTCATCCTGAATAGGATAGCGAAAGGAGACACCCCATACGTTGTTCTTAGTCTGGCTGGAACAGATGACCATCTTGCGCGTGCGGATGCTACTCATGACGCCACGCTCGCCAGTGAGAAAATAATCCGTTATATGCTTACCTATAACACTTTCAGGAAGGTTATACATTTTTAGAAAAGATTTGTTGCAATAGATAAAGAATCCTTTGTCGCAAAAGAGAGCAACACCTGTATGCAGGAGATCAAAAATACCGATATTTATACTTTCAATAATCTTCTCAAATGTTGCCTTCAATATCATTGAAGAGTCAATCATACAGACCTCTCAGTCATGCATTTTGTCTATTGTACAAAAATAGATTCATATATTTATTGACTGATATCGGAAGAGACTGTCATTGTTGAGGCATTTCCGACACATGCCGAATACATCAATATATACTTACTGGAAATACTGTTTTGACTCAAGCGTGACACCCGACAAGTTGCAGGGGGGCCTGCCGCTGTACTCCCGTCCGTTTTACACCTGATTCCGCAAGGAGATGCACCCACAGCGGAAAAAGCGGCTTCTGTCCTTTTGCGCCGAACTACGGGGAATAGCCGAGGAATCAAACTGCTCCTCGTTCCTGCGGAACGCCCTATCTACTCCAGGCTCCACTACCCGGATAATGAAGGGCCGACACCAAAGAGCTCTTCGTTATCTAGTTATTGCATTTTTGATGCCGGAGTCCATCCACCTCAGATATCCTAAAAAATCAAAACTATACGACACGATTGGGGATTAAAAAACAATTTTTCCCCCAAGTACCTTTTGGAGGCAAGAAAAGGGCCTGCATCGCCCGAAACGAGCCTCCTTTTGTCTCCTTAATCCGTCCTCGTGGCCCCTTCCAATGCAAAATTGCCCGGTTGTAGCCCCTCTCTCCCTACAAAGGATGTGACAGAAATAACGTTTAATATGTTCCAATATCGTGACACTTTGTACCCGCATCAATAAGGGGAAAAGACCTCCAAGATAGGTTTCCGTATAAAAAAACTGCTCCAACTATAGTAAGATACATTTTTAATCAATTTATATCATATAATTATAATAGAATCTATCAATAATAGTTCCTGTTCTTTTTGCTTGTAAAGCAGGCAGAGTGCGCCCCGGTACACGCACAAAATTGTACCGAACGGCTCTTTGTACCGATATTGACACAAATTGTCCCGGAAAACGTGCCGAAAAGAACTTTTCTCGATATATGGCGCCCACAATTCCGGGACAATTCTTCTCCGCTTTTTCACATAATTATAAAAAAACTTTTATTTCAGCGTATTATAGCGACAAAAAACACTGGCAAATTATTTGCAATAAAAAGAACAAGCTTCCGGTGAAACGTTTAGTGTTTGCATCGGGTTCCTGTTTGGGCTGTTCCATATCCCATATACTGATTAATAGGAATCAAAATGGTTCCCAATTGCACTGTAAAAGCATATATAATTGGATCATGCGCCCATAATATGACTTTTTTAATGTTATTATAGATGTGTATTTTGTGAAAATACCTAATTTAATACATTACCATAATGTACATCAGTGAATGAATGACATCTTAAAATATTAATATAAAAGAACATACCATATTCAATTCTAAAACTATTATAGCGACTAGGATCAGTTCAACATCAGCAATGCTGGAAGGTTCCGGACCGGATGACCGGAGCGCCCGGCTCAGGCCGGAAAACGTCAAGAGACCTGAACATTCATCTCCACCAGGACGGAATTCTCATGAAAACAGGCAAGTTATACGGTGTGGGCATAGGCCCCGGCGACCCTCAGTATCTGACGCTCCGGGCGGCGGATGTGCTCCGCTCCGTGGATGTCGTCTTCACCGTGATTTCTCCAAATGCCTCGAACAGCGTCTCGCAATCCGTGGTGGACTATCTCCAGCCGCGCGGGGAAGTCAGGCTTCAGGTATTCAGCATGTCCCGCGACAAAACCATCCGCGAGGAGCAAGTGCGCGCCAATGCCGAGGCCATTATCGCCGAGCTGCGCGCCGGACACGACTGCGCCTTCGCTACACTCGGCGACGCCATGACTTACAGTACGTTCGGCTATGTACTGGAAATCATCCGCAAAGCCATTCCCAATCTGGATCTGGAAGTCATCCCCGGCATCACCTCATTCGCCACGCTCACCGCCAAGGCGGGAACCGTGCTCGTCGAGAACGGCGAACAGCTCAGGATTATTCCGTCGTTCCGCGCAGAAATGGCTGAAGCACTTGATTTTCCCAAGGGTTCGACGACTATCCTCCTCAAAAGCTACCGTAGTCGCGGTGCCCTTCTCGACCGGCTGGCCCGCGAGGAGAAGGTACAGGTCCTCTATGGTGAACACCTCGCCATGAAAGAGCAGGCCCTTCTGACCGATCCGGACGCTATCCGCGCCCGCCCGGAAAAGTATCTCTCCCTGATCATGGTCAAGAAACAATGAAAGCCCGCAGTTCCATCCCGCCGTGGAAGCGTCCGGGCTGGGTTCTCTGGTTCGTCCTCGCTGCCGTCTGCTCATGCTGGTTCATCCTGCATATGCCCGTGGACTCGCGCCGGATGAGGGACGCACCCACAACCGCCACGCAGACAGCGGACGCTTCCCCGGCAAGGGGCGCCCTCGGCGGCGTCCTCCCCACACAGGCGAGCGGACAACCTTCCGACGCGGAAAGGATCTTCATGAAGCTGGAGACCTTCGGACGGCTGTTCGCCATCGTGGGCATTGCGGCCTTTTGTGGAGGGCTAATGGAGGCCCGCCAGTGGCATATGGTGCTGGCGCTGCTGATGGGGCGCCTGACCCGCATGGCGCGCCTCCCGGAAATCGTGGGCCTTGCCATGCCTACAGCGCTCTGTTCCAACGCCGCTGCCAACAGCATTCTGGTAAGCAGCCATGCTGAAGGGCAAATCCGGACCTCGGCGCTTATCGCCGGGGGCATGATGAACAGTTACCTGGCCTACATTTCCCACTCGATCCGTGTGATGTTCCCGGTGATCGGGGCCATCGGCCTGCCCGGAGTACTCTATTTCGGAATGCAGTTCACGGGCGGTTTTCTGGTTCTGCTGTGTATCCTGCTCTGGAACCGTTGGTACGTCTCGCGGCACGGCGAGTCCCCTTGCGCGACCGAGCCCGGCTCCACCTCCCAGCCGCTGGCATGGCCGCACGCCATATCGAAGGCTGCCATACGCTCGTTCTCACTGCTCTTCCGCATGGCCTGCATGACAGTGCCCCTCATGCTCGGCATCGAATGGCTCCTCAAGAATGGCGTGCTAGACTTCTGGGAAACGGCCCTCCCCCATGCTGTGACGGGACTCTTCCCGACGGAGCTCCTTTCGGCGGTCGCGGCACAGTTCGGCGGCCTGGTGCAGTCTTCTGCGGTTGCGGCGAATCTCCGGGCCGAAGGGTTGATCGACAATAGCCAGATTCTGCTTGCTATGCTGGTCGGGAGCGCATTGGGCAATCCCTTTCGGGCACTCAGGAGGAACCTCCCCTCGGCCCTGGCGATCTTTCCCGTGCCCATCGCCCTTTCCATCGTCCTCGGCATGCAGCTTTCCCGCTTCCTCGTCACGCTTGCAGGCATAGCAGGAGTCGTTTGGATGATGCTCAATACGCCATGACGAACACCCTAAAACTTCATCCCGGCGCAGAGGGGAAACGGCCCCGCAATCGAACGGCATGGCCCGCATGGGCAGCCGGATACAAGGAAAGAGCATGGAAGTACGTTGGAACCTGAGTGGAGAGGAAATCGAGCGCGAAAGCTTCCGGACCATCGAGGCGGAATGCGATCTGCACATAAAGCTTCCCGCACCAGAATGGCGCGTGGTGCGGCGGCTCATCCACACAACGGCGGATCCGCGCATCGCGGACACGCTGGTGTTCCGGCACGACGCCGTTGCTTCGGGCCTGAAGGCATTGCGGTCCGGTGCGCCGATATTCTGCGATTCCAAAATGATCCGTTCCGGCCTGTCCCTTGCCCGGTTGCGCAGGCTGAATCCTGGCTATGGCCCGGAACGGCTGCACTGCCATATTGACGACCCGGACGTTCTGGCACGGGCAAAGGCGGAAGGCCGCACACGCGCCCTGTGCAGCGCGGAAAAAGCCCGCCCTTTACTCGACGGGGCCATCGTCCTCATCGGCAATGCCCCGCTCGCGCTGGCCCGCATCGCCCGCTACGTGCTGGAAGAAAGTGCGCGCCCTGCCCTCGTCGTCGGAATGCCCGTGGGGTTCGTCAATGTCGTCGAGTCCAAGGCCCTCCTTGCCCGCTGCGCCGTCCCCCAGATTGCCCTTGAGGGGCGGCGCGGCGGAAGCGCCCTTGCGGTCGCCACGCTGCACGCCGTCATGGAGAGCGCCTGATAGTAAAAACGACAGGAAAACGCCGCTAAGGAAGGGCTTTCGGCCCCCGCCGTCCCGAAACATTTGTTTTCCGGCGTTGCGCAGGAAAGGCTCAGGCTGCCTTGCCGCATTCCGCGCATTCTGTCCCGGATCAACTCCCGGTAATGGCCTGACACGGAAACGCCAACGCAACCTTGGCATGGCCCCATTCCCTTCATGAATCCACAGGAGCCGGATACGATGAAAAAGGATCGGAAAAACTTGCGTTGGGGCTACTCCACGGGCGCGTGCGCGGCGGCGGCAGCGAAGGCGGCGTGGATACGGCTCACGCGCGGTGGGGCTCCCCAAAGCATCTGGGTGCACTTCCTCGACGGCAGGGAGCGCGAACTCCCGCTTCTGCAATCCGGCGCGGGGCACATGGCGGCCATCAGGAAAAACGGCGGTGACGATCCGGACTGCACGCACGGTGCCACACTGTACGCCGACATCCGCGCCTGTCTGTCCGGAGAAATCCGGGCTGAGGACTATGTCCTCCAGATCGGGAACGGCACGCTGATCCTGCGCGGCGCGGAAGGCATTGGCCTGTGCAACCGCCGGGGGCTCGACTGCGAGCTGGGCCGCTGGGCCATCAACACCGGCCCCCGCAATATGATCTCCGAAAATCTCCGCCGGGCCGGGTTTAGCTCAGGATGCTGGCTTCTTGAAATCGGGGTGGAAAACGGCGAGGAGCTCGCGAAGCATACCCTCAACTCCCATCTCGGCATCATGGGCGGCATCTCGCTTTTAGGCACCACCGGCCTGGTCCGTCCCTACAGCCATGAAGCCTACATCCATACCGTCCGCATCTGCGTGAAATCGCACTTTCTTTCCGGCGGTTCTACAATGGTCTTCTGCACTGGCGGGCGCACCAAATCCGGCGCGGAGATCCACCTGCCTCAACTGCCCGCAACCGCTTTCGTCAGTATCGGCGACTTCATCGCCGAAAGCCTCGCCGCAGCCTGCCGCTACGGCATGCGCGAGATCGCCGTGGCCTGCATGCCCGGGAAGCTCTGCAAGTACGCTGCCGGATTCGAAAACACGCACGCGCACAAGGTCAGCCAAGATATGGATCTGCTCCGCGCCGAAGTCCGCAGGACGCTCCCCGCCGAGACGGGCCTGCATGGAGCACTCAAGTACAGCGCTTCCGTGCGCGAGGCGCTTTTGTCCATCCCCCCGGACGCCCGGGACGGCCTCCTCCGCCGCCTTGCGCGGACCGCCCTCCGGCAATTCTCGCGCCGCTGCACGGGTAACCCGGCCCTCCGCCTGCTCGTGTTCGATTTTGAAGGAGGGTTCCTCTTTGAAGAAGCGCGGGGAAGGCCCGAAGAGGCCTCTCCCCGGCAGTCCACAGCCATCGCGGCGGAACCGGGCGAACACATGAACAGGGATCAACCGGACCCGGCGATTGCCGACCCCGGCGAAATCGTGGGGCCATCCTACTTCATACAGGGGCATTCCATATGACGAACGGCAGAACGCGAGACGCCGCGGGGCACATCGACATCGTTTCGTGCGGAACAGGATTCCCCTCCAACACGGGCGTTCTTACTCTGCTGGAGGAGGCGGACGCGGTGTACGGCTCGCGCTCCCTTATGGCGTTGTGCCCCGTCCCGGTGAAAAACGCCCGGATCATCGGGAGCGGCGCCCGAAAGGACGCGGAAGAGGCCTTCGCGCTGGCCCGGGAAGGGAAACGCATCGTGGTGCTGGCCTCGGGCGACGCCCTCTATCACGGCCTCGGCGGTACGCTTGCCGCACTCCGCAAGCCCGGCGACAACCTTGCGTACCATTCGGGAATCACCGCGTTTCAAGCCCTGTTCTGCCGCCTCGGCCTTCCGTGGCAGGATGCCCGCCTGTTCTGCGTGCATTCCGGCGAGGGGCTGCCCTCCCGCGGCATAGCCGAAGCGCCGCTGTCCGTAACCTATGCGGGGAGCCGCTACCCGGCGCACGCCATCGCCCGCGCCGTGCTCGGCGCGCATCCCGCATCGGCCCGACGCGCCGCGATCATCGCCGAACGCATCGGCTCGGACGACGAACGCATCCTGTCCGGGACTCTGGGCGAGCTGGCCGACGCCGCTTGCGGCCCGACGTCCATCCTCGTCATCTTTCCGGCCGCCCATGCCAATTGCCATGCTCAGGACGCGGCCGCCACAACGCGGGGCAGCGCCTCCATTCAGGCCCCGATACTGGCACTGGGGCTTCCGGAAGAAGCCTTCGAGCGCGAAAACAACCTGATCACGGCATCGGACGTGCGTGCCGTCATCCTGTCGCGGCTGCGCCTCCCGGCTTGGGGGACGCTCTGGGACGTCGGGGCCGGAAGCGGCTCCGTGGGTCTGGAAGCGGCCGCCCTGCGCCCGGATCTCAGCATACACGGCATTGAGCGCAACCCCGAACGCTGCGCGATGATCGAACGCAACCGCCTCGGCATGGGCATCGCCAACTACACGCTGCATCCCGGCGACGCCCTCTCCGTAATCCGTGCGTCCTGCCCCGAGTCCCCCGCCCCTAGCGCATGCGGGGGCATCCTCCCCGATCCGGACCGCGTTTTCATCGGCGGCGGAGGAAAGGATCTGCCCGCGCTGCTGACGGCGTGCCGGAACCGCCTGCGGTCCAACGGCCTCATCGTCGTGAGCGCGGTCACGCTGGAAAGCTTTCGCGCCCTCCTCTCATGGGCCCCCGACCACAGGGCCGGCCTCTGCCGCATCGACATCGCCAACGAACGCCCCCTCGCCAAAACGAGCCACCACCTTACTCCGCAGAACACCATTTACGTGTTCACATTCCATAAAGAGGCAATTTCATGAAAGCACTCGTCGAATTCGTCGGCGCCGGACCGGGCGCGGAGGATCTCATCACCGTGCGTGGCCTGCGCGCTCTGGAACAGGCGGATCTCGTGGTTTACGCGGGTTCGCTGGTCAACCCCGCCCACCTCAAGGCCTGCAAAGCCGATTGCACCTGCCTCGACAGCGCCTCCATGAATCTGGGGGAACAGATCGAAGCCATGAGCGATGCCGCCCTTGCCGGGAAGCGTGTCGTGCGCCTGCACACCGGCGATCCCGCCATGTACGGCGCGATCAACGAGCAGATCCGGGGGCTGGCCCAAAAAGGCGTGGCCGCATCCATCATCCCGGGCGTCAGCAGCGTGTTCGCGGCAGCAGCGGCGCTCGGCTGCGAACTCACCAGCCCCGATGTGAGCCAAAGCGTCGTCCTCACGCGGACGCCCGGAAGAACGCCCATGCCTCAAGGCGAAGACGCCGCGGCCTTCGCCCGGACCGGGGCGATGCTGGTCTTTTTCCTGAGCACCGGAAAGGTCGGCGAGCTGATGCGCCATCTGATGGAACAAGGTGGGCTGGCCGAGGACACCCCGGCGGCGATCGTCTACCGCGCCTCATGGCCTGATGAGCGCATCCTGCGCGGTACGGTGGGCGACATCGCCCGGCAGGCCGAGGAAGCCGGGCTCGGACGGCAGGCGCTCGTCATCGTGGGCCGGGCCTTGGGAGCCAACGGCACAGCCTCGCGGCTCTACGACGCCGACTTCTCGCATGGCTACAGGAACCGTCTGGTTTCGGAGAATTTCGACGGACGCTGCGCCCTGTACGCCTTCACGGACAAGGGGCTGACGCGAGCCCGGGAGATCGCCGCCGGGCTGGGCCTGCCCACGGTGCTCCACAGTACGCGCCCATCCAGCGCGGAAGGCATCGCGCACATACCGGCCCAAGACTTCGACAGCCGCCTCGCCGCCAACTGGGCGCAGTTCGACGCGCATATCTTCATCGGCGCGACGGGGATCCCCTTCCGCAAAGCCGCCCCACTGCTGCGCGACAAGAACATTGACCCGGCCGTGCTTGCCTGTCCGGAAAGCGGCAGCCATGTGATTGCCCTTACCTCCGGGCATTTCGGAGGCACCAACCGGCTGGCCCGGCGCATAGCCCGCATCACCGGCGGACAGGCCGTAATCGGCTCCCCCGCGGACGTCAACGGCCTCCCCGCCTTTGACGAAGCCGCCGCTCAGGAGCACGCACGCATCCTCAACCCGGAAGCCGTCCGCGCCCTCAACGCCGCCCTGCTCGACGGAAGCCCCATAGCCTTCTGTGGAACACGTGCAGTCTTCGAGCGCCATTTCGCCTCCACCGGGCAAGTTGCCTTCTTCGAGAACCCGCAGGATGTCACATGCGGCCATGCCGTCCTCTGGGATAGCGAAAACACGCTTCCGGAAGAGGTGCTGTACCTTGATGTCTCCAGCCGTGCCTTCGTCCTCGGCGTGGGCTGCCGCCGCGGCGTCAAGCCGCAGGAGCTGCGCCTCGTCGCGGAACGGTATCTTTCCGAGTTCGGCCTGAACGCGGAAAACATCGCCGGCATCGCCACCTGCACCGTGAAGGAGGACGAACCGGCTATCCTCGGATTGGGCGAGGCATGGCAGGTTCCCGTGGCTTTCCACAGCGCGGAGGAACTGGATGCCGTGCCGGTGTCCGCACCCTCGGAAAAAGTGCGCGAAAAAGTCGGCACCGCTTCGGTGTGCGAGGCCGCGTGCCTGTTGTCCGCCGGATACGGCTCAATCCCCCAGCCCACACTGTACGCCCCGAAATCCGCCTTTGGAGACGTCACGCTGGCACTGGCCCGTCTGCCGCATCTTGCCGTCCCCCAAAACGGACAGGGGGAAATCGTCGTGGCCGGGCTCGGATCGGGTGCCCCCGGCCACATCACGCCGGATGTCGACACGGCGCTCAGGCGGTGTGACACCGTCGCCGGCTACAGCCATTACGTCGACTTCATCCGGGACCGCATCGCCGGAAAGCCCGTGATCCAAAACGGCATGAAGGGCGAGGTGGAGCGCTGCCTGTCCGCTCTGGAAGCGGCCCTCGCCGGGCAGAACGTATGTATGGTGTGCTCGGGCGACCCCGGGATTCTGGCGATGGCCGGCCTCCTGTACGAACTGCGCGCCCGGGAGCCGTGTTTCGGGGATATCCCGATCCGGGTCCTACCGGGGATCACCGCGGCGACTATCGCGGCGGCCTCGCTTGGCGCGCCGCTCCAGAACGGCTTCTCTCTGGTAAGCCTGTCCGATCTGCTGGTCCCGGCGGACGAGGTGCGCCGCAACATCCGCTCCGTGGCCCAATCCCTGCTGCCGGTGGCGCTGTACAACCCCGCCGGGCGCAAGCGGCGGGATCTGCTGGAGGAAACGCTTGCGGTTTTCCGGGAACATCGGGGCGGGGACGTCCTGTGCGCCTACGTCAAAAACGCGGGCAGGGAGCAGGAAACCAAATGGGTGGGCAAGCTGTCCGAGTTCCCCGCCGCCGAGGTCGACATGTCCACGCTCATCATTATCGGCGGCCCCCGGACCCGCCTTGATTCCGGCGTCCTGTACGAGCCGCGCGGCTATGTGGAGAAGTATATGGAATAGGGGGAAGCGGGAACCGGAGGAACGGGGACAGCGCCTTTCGGAAGGGAAGCCGTTCCCCTCCCGAGCATTCCGCCCTCCGGTTCCCGCAGGGGCTCTTCCCGGCTTAAGAAAAGCGAAAACGCACCAACCTGCTGTGCATAATCACATATTGGGGCAATGCAAAAAGCTGACAAACGCCGAGCCGATGACGCCGAAGGCCCAAACAAGGGAACGGCGGGAACGCGTGAAGGCCCTTTTTCCGGAAGTTTCCCCCTCCCCCAGAACTTGGGAAGGATGCCATGAACACGATATTTCACGCATTTTGCCTTGCCGCCCCCCGATCCGGGGAAGGGAAGACGACGACGGGGATCGCGCTGATGCGTGCGCTCGCCCGACGCGGGCTGAAGGTGCAGAGCTTCAAGTGCGGACCGGACTATATCGACCCGACCTTCCACGCTCAGGCCACCGGGCGCCCCGCCTGCAACCTCGATACATGGATGATGGGCCGCGAAGGCGTCCGCGCGCTGTGGGACAACCGCGCCCACGATGCCGACGCCTGCGTCTGCGAAGGGGCCATGGGGCTGTTCGACAGCCGCGATCCCGGCGATCCGGCGGGAGGCACCGCCGACTGCGCCCGCGCCCTCGGCATCCCCGTCGTGCTCGTGTTCAACGCCCGGGGCATGGCGTGCTCCGCCGCCGCACTCGTTGCGGGGTTCCGGCTTCACGCTTCCCGGATGGGCGTCCAGCTTGCCGGAGTCATTGCCAACAACGTGGGAAGCCCACGCCACGCCGACATCCTCCGCCGCGCGCTCGAAAGCGAACGCCTCCCCCCTCTGCTCGGGGCCTTGCCCCGGAACGAGGCGTGGCGGATTCCCGAACGCCAGTTGGGCCTGCTCCCCTCCGAGGAAGCCGGTACCACGGAGGCGTGGCTCGACGCCCTTGCGGATGTTGCGGAATCCTCCGTCGATATGGGCAGGTTCCTGAGCCTCACCGAAGCCCGCCGTCCGGAAGCCCGGGCCGTCCTTCCTCCGCGCGGCATCCGGCCCCGGCGCATGGGCATCGCCAAGGACAGGGCGTTCTGCTTCTATTACGAGGAAAACGAACGGGCACTCGCCGCCCGGGGATGGGAACTGCTGCCGTTCTCGCCGCTTGAGGATACGGCCCTGCCGCCCGGCATCGACGCGTTGTATCTCGGGGGCGGCTATCCCGAAGTCTTTGCCCGCGAGCTTTCCGGCAACGCGGCCATGCGTGAGGCCATCCGCGCTTTTGCCGAGCAGGGCGGAGAAATCTATGCCGAATGCGGCGGATACATGTACCTGTGCACCCGGCTCGAAGCCTCAGAGGGGAAGGACGGCAAGGGAGGAAGGACGGCAAGCTGGCCCATGTGCGGGGTCATCGACGCCACGGCCCGCATGGGCGGACGTATCCAATCATTGGGCTACCGAGAGGTAACCATGCTTGGAGACGCTCCGTTCGGGCTCGGGGGCGACGTCTTCCGCGGCCACGAATTCCACTGGTCGGACATTGAGCTGCACCGCAGCTACGCGCCGCTGTACGACGTACGCACAGCGTCCGGGCACGCCGATTCCGGCATCACCGCCGGGAATGTGCGCGCCAGCTATGTCCATCTGTACTGGGGCAACACCGGCGAGGCGAATTACGCCGGACGACCCGCGCCCTCGGACTTCACCGCCTGCCGTCCCGAACACCGAGCCGCCCGCCCGGGCGAGGCCAAAGCAACATGCGAAAACATCGGACAGGTTATCCTGCTCAACGGGCCGTCAAGCGCCGGGAAAACGACGCTGGCCAAAGCCCTGCGGGATCGGCTGTACGCCATGCACGGCATATGCAGCCTCATGCTGTCCATCGACCAGCTGCTGCGTTCGGCCACAGGCGGCCATGAATCGGTCCTCGCCGGCCTCGAACGGACCGGCCTGCCCTTCATCGAATCGTTTCACGCGGGAGTCGCGGCGGCGGCGAAAGCCGGGGCATGGACCATCGTCGACCATGTCATCGGCGAGGATCCCGGATGGATCGAGGATCTGCTTGGGAGGCTGGAAGCCATCCCCCTGCTGTCCGTCCAGGTGCTCTGCGACGACGAGGAACTGCGGAAGCGCGAGTCCGGACGTTCCGACCGTTCCCCTGACTGGCCGCACGCCCAGCGGCAGGCCCGGCACATTCACCTCCCCCTGCCCAACCAGATGGCGGTGGACACGACCCGGACCAGCCCCGAAGACTGCGCCGCCTGTATCCTCGCCGCACTGTCCGCCGAAAAAAACGGTATCCCCATCCGTCCCGGCGGGGGCGCACCCATTTCCACAACAGAACGAGGTTCCTTATGAAGCTCGATGCACACGGCGGCGACCTTCTCGCCATGGCGTCGGTGTCCAAGCGCGATCCCGCGTCCCTGCTTGATTTCAGCGTAAACGTCCGCCCCGAAGGCGCGCCGGAGTTCCTCCGTGCCGCGCTGGTCAGGGCGAATACGGGCCTCGCGGCCTACCCTTCGCCCAACGCCGAGGAGGCCCTTGCCGCTGCGGCACGCCGATACGGCCTGCCCGCCGGCCGCTTCGCCTTCGGCAACGGAAGCAACGAGCTCATCCACGCCCTCGCCCGCGTACTCAAAAGGCGCGGCGCACCCTGCGTTTCCATCGTCGAACCGGCGTTCAGCGAATACGCGCTGGCCTGCCGCCTTGCCGGGCTGGAAAGCAGCCCGCTCTGGGGCGGCATCGGTTCCGGTGCGGGCGGGCAGCCTTCCGGCGATCTGCTGGCCGGGCTTGCCGAAACGCCCTCGGGTTCGGCGGTGTTTCTGGCCAATCCCTGCAACCCTTCGGGGCTGTTCCGCACGCCCGGAGAATGCCTGTCCCTGCTGGCGGCGCGGCCCGACCTGCTCTGGATCATCGACGAGGCCTTCATCGAATACGCCGGGCCGGAAGCCGATGTGTCGATCCTGCGCCGGATGCCCTCCAACGGCGTAGTACTGCGTTCGCTGACCAAATTCCATGCCTTGCCGGGGGTGCGCATCGGCTATCTGGCGGCCTCGGCCGAACTGGCTGAAGCCGTCCGCGCCGATCTGCCCGCGTGGAACGTCAACGTGTTTGCGCTGTCCGCAGCCGTGGCCGCGCTCAACGACACATCAGACTTCGCGGAACGGGCCCGTGCGGAAAATGCCGAACGCCGCGCCGATCTCGCAGCCGTCCTATCCGGCCTCCCCGGCGTGGAGGTGTTCCCCTCCTCCGCCAACTACGTGCTGTTCCGCTGGAGAGGCGCCCCCAAAGACCTGTACGGCATCCTGCTGCGGCGTTTCGGGATCGCCGTGCGCGACTGTTCCAACTACTGCGGGCTCGACGACGGAACATGGTTCCGCGCCGCCGTCCGTTTCCCCGAGGAACACCACAGGCTCGCCGGCGCACTGCGGGAAGTAATGGAGGAAGGCGATGTCCCAAAGAAAAGCGCGGCGGATACTCCCCTGCTCGCTTACGGAGGGATGAAATGCAGGGAAGAAGACGAAGGGGACCTTTCTTTGAAAAAGATTTCCCCTTCCCCCGCGGACTTCCCCATCTCCGGCTCCTCTTCCGTCTTCCCCGCCGGGCGCTCCTCCCGCCGCACTCCAGCCCTCATGCTGCAGGGAACCTCTTCAAACGCGGGCAAGAGCATCCTCGCAGCGGCCTACTGCCGCATCTTCCGGCAAGACGGCTACAATGTGGCCCCGTTCAAGGCTCAGAACATGTCCCTGAATTCGGGCGTCACGGCCAATGGCGACGAGATGAGCCGGGCACAGATCGTGCAGGCGCAGGCGGCCCGCGCAGACCCCGATGCGCGCATGAATCCCATTCTGCTCAAGCCGCACTCGGATACGGGATCGCAAGTCGTCATCCTCGGGCAGCCCTTGGGACATATGGACGTCCTCGAATATTTCGGGAAAAAGAGGGAACTCTGGTCCGCCGTCACCGACTCTTATGACAGCCTCGCGGCCGAATGCGACATCGTCGTTCTTGAAGGCGCGGGCAGCCCCGGCGAGATCAACCTCAAGAGCCACGATCTGGTCAACATGCGCATGGCCGATTACGCTCGGGCATCGGTGTTGCTCGTCGGGGACATCGACCGGGGCGGCCTCTACGCCTCCTTTCTCGGTACATGGATGTCCTTCACCGACGCCGAACGCCGACTGCTCACGGGATATATCGTCAACCGATTCCGGGGGGACGCATCCCTGCTCGGGCCCGCGCACGACTACATGCTGGCTCACACCGGCGTTCCCGTGCTCGGTACCATCCCCTACATCCGTGACCTCAACATCCCCGAAGAAGATATGGCGGGCTTCTCATGGGGACACACCGACTGCGGGGAAAAAAAGGCGGGGACTCTGGACATCGCCGTGGTCATGCT
>ENA-UEPJ01000050-UEPJ01000050.1-human-gut-metagenome-genome-assembly--contig:-NODE-50-length-138765-cov-15.201856_pt1 | contig 138765 bp, 154 predicted proteins | sample MGYA00242890_ERZ507896 | MGnify/ENA primary metagenome ERZ507896 (study PRJEB26167, sample SAMN06115508) | human gut metagenome | host: Homo sapiens | place: China:Qinghai | collected 2015-08-20...
TCCGCCGTGCGCTCCCACGCGACCACATCAAACCAGTCCGTTCCGGCATCCTTACCGTCGCGGTCGACGGCGATGGGAAAGCTGGTGACCGCCTTTCCGCTCTGCGTGCGGCGCAGCTCAAGGTCCTTTCCAATGCGTCCCATGACGCTGATCCTGTTCAAGCTCATTTCAATTCCTCCCTGTTTTTTCTGTAAATCATGTTCTCCCGTGTCCAACCTGGATATTTCGTTTCGAGGTAGCCGACGATGCAGGCGTATAGCGCCGTCCTCTGCGGTCCCTCGTCAAAGGCTCGGTGGCAGGAGGGGCAGAGCGTCACAATGTTCTGCTCGATGCCTCTGCCGCCCTGTGAGCGCCGTATAACGTGCGCTACAGGTTCTCCGTTGTTCCGCCCGCATAGAATGCAGCGCCCGCCGTCGCGCTCGTATACGGCCTCCTTGACGCTTTTGGGGATGGACGTGGCCTTTGTCATTTTGTGCATCGCCAATCCTCCTTCAGCGCGTCAAGCTGCTGTGGGGTCAAGGTCTCGATGCCAACCGCCTTGCAGTCCTGCACGATGTTGTCGATCAGGCGGGACATCTGCTTTGTGTCAAAGGTAGACGAACCGTAATACAGCACCACGTTCTTGCAGCCGTCAATTTTGCTGTCCATCACTTCCGTCTGCCAGCCGATACCGTTCTTGTTCCAGCCGCCGCATAGCTTCTGTACGGCTTTCTCTCGCACGCAGACGGTTTCCGTGTTCCCGCCGACATCTTTCACGGCCTGCCGGTAAACCTCGCTTGTAGGCGTTCCTGTGGCTTCTGCGAGCTTGTCCATCAATACCCATGCGTAAGCGTTGGCATCGAGGCTTCGCTTCTCGCGGTGCTTCTTCACGGTCACGTCAACGTCTGTCTCGTGCAACTCGTCATACAATGCGCCGACGTTCTCCCGCGTGGCGATGGTGAGCAGATACCCACCATCGCGCGCAAGGGATAGATCATGCAGTCGGGCTTTCATTGGCTTTCCTCTTTTCCATGCAAGCCCAGCAGAGCGGCACCCCGTATTTCTTCATCGCGCCTTTGGAGATGTCGCTCACACGATAGAGCTTTCCGTTAAAGGACTGCGGTGTGATCGGCTGCTTGCAGTCTTGGCAGGTGTAGTCAAACTGTTCCTTGTACGCCTGATTGAAGGATTCCATCTCGGCCTTGCTCGGCTTCTGCTCTGCGGTTCTTGGCGTGTACTTGGTCGCGTCCTTCGCCCAATACACATCCGCGCCAAACCCGAGCGCCTTGCAGGCAACGGAGATAGCATCGGTCAGCGCCATCTTGAAGCACTCGTCAGAGGTGTAAAGGCCGTTTCGTTCGCTGGCGACAAACGCGCTGCCGCCTGTGCCGGGGATCGCATCTGACCACGCACCATCGACCTTAATGAAAAGGTTTATGTCCACAAATGCGGAAACCTCGTTGTTCGCGCCCTGTTCCAACCGCTTATCCGTGATTATGTACTTCCATCCAATTCCGCAGGGGCCGAACTGCTCCGTCAGCGCCTTAATGCGCCACATGGGGTTAATGTCGGTCTTGCCTTTCAGTCTCCCCGCCTGGATTTCACGCTGTGCGGACGGCGGGACTTGCCGCACGCTTTCATAAATTCCAAGGTTCTCCATTTTCTTCTTCCTCCAAAGTAAGCGGGCAGTTTCGCCCGGTGTATTTGTCCGGCCACGGAATGACTTCATCCGTAAGCCCGCAGCGCTTGCTTGACCGTCTGTAAAACCGGCAGGCTTCGCAGGCGATGTATGCTGTTCCTTTGCGGTCGATTGGGAAATAGGTCGTTACCGACGCCGTGCCTTTCAAATAGCCGGAAGTGCCGTCATCCAGATTCGGCATCGTCTTCCACCTCCGTAACCCATTCTTCACCGCAGAACGGGCACTCGGCGACCGTCCGCGTTTCTATGCCGTTCTCGCCGTCAAGGTTCTCGCGTACCTGATAAGTGTACGGCTCAAAGAAGATCGCGTTGCAGGCTTCGCATTTGTAAACCATGTAAATTACGACCTCCCCGCTTTCCGTATCATCTCCGACAGGCCGTATGTCCGCCCGACAATGGACGCTATCCGCGCCATCTCGATCTTGCGGAGCACCTCGGCTTCTGCCGGATCGTTTGATAAGTAGTAGCCCTTGCCAAAGTTCATGATGCAGTACTCCTCGCCGTCCTCCTCGCATCGTGCCGCCTCGATCACTTTGCGCAAGTGCCGGTCTGTCCAACCGGTCATTTCGCAGAGCTGCCAACGGCGCAGCGCGTTCTGAGCGCCGACGCGAAGATGGTTTCGCAGAGTGATAACATCGTCCGTCATGGCGACACCTCGGTAAACTCTCCATCAATAAGTTTGTACCATGCGTCAGCCTTGATCCGCTCGCCGTCAACATACTCGGTCTTAACGCATTTTGGAACGCACCTATTCTTGGCTTCGGAATATTCCCATTCAGCAAGAGTAATCCAGCTCCCCGCTTTTGCTTTAACCGCAGAGTCGTGACCTGCGCAGCAGATAACCGAGTCTTCTCCCGAGCTTTCGATCTTGGCGTAGTCGCCGCTGCTGCCGATCTGAACGGAGTAGCCGCTGCTGCCGATCTTGGCGTAGTCGCCGCTGCTGCCGATCTGAGCGGAGTCGCCGCTGCTGCCGATCTGAACGGAGTAGCCGCTGCTGCCGATCTTGGCGTAGTAGCCGCTGCTGCCGATCTTGGCGTAGTCGCCGCTGCTGCCGATCTTGGCGTAGTCGCCGCTGCTGCCGATCTTGGCGGAGTCGCCGATGCTAACGGTAGAATTTGGCGCTTTTCCAATCGTTTCTTCCTTGAGATAATCGATGCAAGCTTTGACAAATCCGGGCAAGCCGAGCTTTACGCCAATGTGAATCTTTTTCGTGGCGAATTTCCAGCCATCACCCGATACGGGCTCTTCCAAAGATTTAACTGCTGCAAAGTCGCTGACTTTTCCGCTATCATTTACAAGCGGGTAAAAATTAAGCACATCAAAAGGATTAACGCAATAATGCATCATACCTTTTTCACAAATCTCGCCGCCCTCTTCTTCATAGTCTGTGTTTTCCTGATACTGTTTCCCTTTGCAGATCATGCCAGGTTCAAAGGCTTTGTAGCCGTTCAAATTATCCATTGTTTTCCTCCATATAAACATAAGCGGTTTGGACGCCAAACTCCCGCGCGGCCTGATGGTCGTCAAAGAACACGTCGATGCGGTTTTCCTTGATCGCGCCGCCGCAATCCTCGGCGGTGTATGTATGGCTCGTGCCGTCGGCAAAGTAGATCGTGACAGAGGAGCCGTAAGGGATCACGCGAGGGTCAACCGCAATCGTGCGCCCCTCGGTGGCGGTCGTGCCGGTCGCCGTGATGCCGTCGTCCTTGCCGCAGCACTTCATGCACGGGCAATAGGCGGTCAGCCGGAACTCACCGAGCGGTTCGCCGATGTCGAGCACTGCGCATCCTTCTGCCGGCTTGTCCTCGCCGAAGAGCTTGTCCTCGATGACCGGCGGTTCGCCCTTGTACGGCTGCCCGGTGGTCTTGACCGTTAAGGCTGCGACGATGATAAGCAGCACCGCGAGGAACAGGCAGACGGCGGCGATGCGCGCCGAAGCGTCGGCCTTGCACTGCTCGCGGGTGCGCTTTTGATTTCTCATGAGTCAGCATCCTCTCCAAAGTGTAGTTTTGTGACGGCGATGGGAAATTCCTCAATCTCGCTTGCCCAGCGTGCCGTGCCCTTGCCGTTGTGCCGCTCGAACACCAGCGGAAAGCCGCCTATTCCGTCAAACAGGCTGCCCATCGTAACAGGACGCAGGTATTGCGCACTGATACGCTTTGCCAGAAAGTCCCAAAATGGCAGGGCGATAGAATTGCCAAGCGCCTTATAGCGCGGACTGTCCGCTGTTTTGTGGCGCTTCCCAAGATTATCGACCCAATAGCCTTCACCAGTCTGACTATCGTACCACTCTCCTATGTCCGTCCAGTGGTCCGGAAAGCCTTGCAGCCGTTCGCATTCCAGCGGGGTGAGACGTCGCACCACCATGTTCTGCCGAACCGTATTATTCAGGTTCAGGCTTTGCCCTCCGCTTTCTTTTGCTTGCAATGTACCGTTTGTTTCTCCGCCCTCGCAGGCGTGCGACATATCCAGTGCCACCACCGCAGGCTTGTTGCCACCGCACTCCGCATTCAGAGTTGGCGATTGCTCTTCGGCGTAGCCGATGCTTCGCGCTTGCTCGCTGTTGCCGAGCTTAAACCCGGCGCAGACAACCGGCTGATTGTTTCCGCTCATTCCTGCAGCGGCGGTCAAGGTTGGTGCTCTATCATCGCTTCGGACCTCGGCCCCGCCTTGCTGTGTTCCCATGCAGAAAATCGCCGGATTATTTACTCCCCCGCCAACGCCACCTTGTAGCGTCGGGGATTCTCCCTCTGTGCCAAAAATCCGTTTGCTTTGGCAGTCCCACCGCGTCAGACAGTTTTGGAAAATCGTCTGGTCGTTGCCGGCGCCGAGCGTCCCGCTCTTGTCCTCCCGAACTAAGGCTCCCTTTCCTCCTCCGTCACAGCCCCCCCTGATTCGGACTGCATAAGAAGAACCGTCTTGAGCATCTCCGGCAAGTCTTTCCCGCGCCGTTCCGCTCTCCGCAATATCCCCTGACACGCTTTTGCGCTCAAAGAGTATTTCCCCTGCGGTGTCTCCTCCAAAATCTGCGACAACCGAGATACGACGGCGGCGTTGGGGGACTCCCCAGTGTTGCGCGTCATGCACTCGCCAAGCCACGCTCCATCGTCCTCCCACCTCATCGTGATAGCCTCCCCATGTGTTCCATCCCTTTTCAGGCACTTCAATATCGGGGGCTTCCGGCTCTGCGATGCGGATGATCTCTTCGAGGACTGCCGCGAAGTCTTGCCCTTTGTTGCTTGAAAATGCTCCGGGCACGTTTTCCCAGACCATAAACCGAGGTCTGACCATGTCACCTGTTCGCCCGTTCGCTCTGTCATGTTCCCTCATCTCCTTTACGATGCGGACCTGCTCCATGAACAATCCGCTTCTTGCGCCGGCCAATCCGGCGCGTTTGCCCGCAATACTCAGATCCTGGCACGGTGAGCCGCCCGTGATAACGTCCACGGCCTCGATCTCCGCGCCGTTGATCTTCGTAATATCGCCGAGGTGTCTCATCGCTGGCCCCTCGGCGTATCCAGCCACACGATCAGGCGCACGAGCTGATAAGAGATGGTCGTGACGCCGACAAAAATCAAAAAGGTGTTCATTCCTTTTCTCCCTTCTTCTCGTTCGGCACAAGGCCGACAAACTCAAGGCCGCGACCGCGTGCATAAATCTCGCCCATGACCGTCCCCAGCTTTACAGGGTCAGGGGGCGTGACCCATATAATCTTGTACTCTGGCTTTTTTCTCATTGCCTTTTCCTTTCTCTCGTGCTACAATAAGCACGGACACAATATCTTGTGGTAAGATTTGTCCGGTGCCCTGTTCGGCCTGCTACGCTGAACAGGGCTTTTCTTATGCCCTTTCATTCAATCGGCTCCAAGTCAAAAATGCTGTCGGGGTAAAAGCTCCAACTCCCAAATCGAGATTTGCTGCACTGTGCGTCATAAAGCCACTCATTCAGCTCGATTTTCTTGGAAGTCAGCGCCGCATCTTCCACGGCGTTTTTCGCTTCGTGCATTTCGATGTAAGCCTTCTGGCGTGTAAAGTTATTGATGTTCTGTGGCGTTTCAAGCACGCCCACAAGGATAACCACTCCCGCCGTGACTACGGCAATGATAGAGATTGCTTCTACTGCAAACAGGCACAAAGAGGGACCTATCTTCCCATCAAGCCAATGTGAAACGCAGATGCCGATGATGCCGAAAACAATCACGATAATCCAGTTCATGTTCTCTCCTTCCTCCTTTACTTTTCATCGGGCTTCAAAAGCGCGTCCACGGTAACGCCGTAGTGCTTTGCCAGCTTCTTGACTTGGCGCGGGTGAGGGCGGCACACGCTCTCTTTCCAGTTTTTGATCGACGTCTGCGATACGTCGATTTCTTTTGCAAGACGGTAATTCGTCTCGCCGCGCTCGGCTTGCAGCCGAGCAAGGTTTTCAGGAAAACTCAATTTATCCTCTCCTTTCATTGCTGTTGTGCACCTCCTCCGCTCTGTGTTAAAATGGAGTACAGAAAGGAGGTGATCTCATGGATCCTATTAAGCGTTACGCGCTTGACATCGCAAAAGAAATCGTTGTCGCCAAAATGTCAAACTCTACCATTCACCCCAACAAAGAAAACGGAGTGCAAGTCGCTGATTTCTTCGAAGAGATCTATAAGCGCGTCTTAGCTTTATCCAAGTCGGAAAACTAACCACGTTCTAGATTCACCACCACCTGCGCGGCTGCTGCAAGGGCCTGCATCCCTTCGGCGGTCGCGCAGCCGTATTCAGCCCACTTCTCAATAGCATTGAGCAACGTGTCCTCAAGGCGCTTTTCAGTCTCGGTCAATTTTTTCACCTCCAAAATTAGAGTATTCTATTGACAAATTGGAGCATTGGTGATACTCTAAGTTTGCGACAACTATATGTTTCTCACCAGCCCGATTTGTCGGGGTGGTTTGGTCTCTTATTGCCTATCCACGAAAAAGATTATACTTTAAGTTGAAGCATAAGTCAATATATGTTGAAGTATTATTGTGACGAAGTTGAAGGGATATTTTTATGAGCTTTGCACAAAACTTGAAGTATATAAAAGAAAAAGAGAATTTAACCAACTACCGACTTGCAAAACTTTTCGGTTGCAGTCAGTCGTCTCTTATTAACTGGCTTGATAACGGTGTTGTTCCGCACCCAAAGACCCGCCAGAAGATCGCCGACCATTTCGGCATCACGCTTGCCGAGCTGGACGGTGACGAGCTTCCCGTTCTGCCGGAAAAATGCGCAAAAGAAAGCGCCCCCGATCCGAAGATCGAGGGCGTAAGTCCTACCGTTCAAGAGCTGTTTGATTTTATCGATACGGCGACCGACGCCGAGCTGAACGAGTTGTTGCGCTATGCGCAATTTTTGATGAGTAAGCGATGAATGATTGGTTGAAGGACGGGTTTGAGACCGGTTATATCGGCGAGGAAGAGTCCGCAGCCGGACAGCTCAAGAAATTAGAAGAAAAGCGCATCGATGAGCTTCGCCAATATGTTGCCTACCAACAGGCCGAGAATGACCGGAAGGAGAGACAGGCGGTCATTGATCGCCAAAAGCAGAGAAAGCACGACTTTGTCGTTGCCGGCTTCTCCAGTGTCACAAGCGTTTTGCTTACCTTGTTTGTTGAGCATTTTCATAAAGTTCTCTCCTTTGTTCTTTCGATTTTCTCCTGATCTCGCGCGCAGCAAGTAACAATGCGTTTTGCTGCGCCTCGCTCATGGTGAGAATTTTTTCTTTCAGCTTTTCTCGAATCATTGTATCACATTTCGCATAATTACACAACATCTTGCGTCCCTCCGTTTGGCTCTAAGGCTATTTTTTGCTCCTCCTCCGCGAGGATGCGCTCAATCAGCGCGAGCATTTCGTCTTTCTGCTTCGGCGTTAGGAGCAGATAAAGCGCCGCCGCCGCTTGCACCTGTGCGTCCATGCTTCGACCTCCTTTTCGGTATTCATACCTATTCCCACAACAGGCGTTTGCTGCACGACACTGTGCAACAAAATGATATTTTGCAAAAGATTGGGGAAGCGTAAATGGGTATTTTAGGCTCGCTTTTCGGCAAGAAAAAAATGACCGCTGCGGAAACTGCCTTTGTTAAGCGTCAATCGCAAATATTTGCGGACTGCATTCGCATCATTGCCGATACAACCGACATAGAAACCTATTTTTACCGATATGGGCTTGCCGAACAAACAGTAGCGCAGATCGCAGAGGTCGCAGGTGGCGATACTAAGTGTATGGCTGGTGGAAGGGTTTCCCCGAACGAATGCACCGAGATGCTGCAAAACGAAAAGGCTACCCATACAAACAGTTTTCTTTCTCGGTACATCCAAAAAGAAACCGTGCATATTCTCGGCCTATCTCGCGGGCAGGTAAAAAAGGCTCAAAGCATCGCGGCTATCGTTGGCGAGTATTCCGACCAAATGCCGGAAGAAAGTATCAAGCATGGGCGCGCTCTATGTGCTAAGATGATTGAAAAAATTGAAAAGGTGGCGAATCAATAATGAAAATCCCCGGCCTGTCCTTTAGTTGGAAGCGTGCGCTCGGAATCACGAAGACGAAAAGGAAAATTTCAAAAGCAACTGGGATCCCAACGACCAAAGCAGGGCGGCAAAGAAAACTTGGCAAGCTCCTTGGTATGAAGTAAGGTTAGCCCTCGCCGCCTCTGCAACAACGGCGAGGGCTTTTTGCAGCCGGCGGGGAGCGGTCGCCGCCGGCTGTCTTTACCGTAGCCCACTTTGGCTTGGTAATTCAATGCCGAAGCCTTGCAATAAAACAGCGCTCGACATGGCTCGACAAGCCCTCATCTTGCGACTTTGCGGCGCGAAAATCGAAGAAATTAAGGTGGCATAAATGAACATTCAAGAAGTGTGTAGAATCCGTAAAGAAGATTTGAAACTGACCTATCAAGACATTTCCGACGTTTCCGGCGTACCGCTGTCCACCGTGCAGAACTTCTTTTCCAAGTTTTCGAAAGCTCCGTCCATCTACACCGTCGCGCCGATCTGCAAAGCGCTTGGAATATCGCTTGATGAATCGTTCGGAATTTCCGAACACTTGACGCCGACCGAGGAAACCTTGCAGGCGCGGAATGATGAGCTGGAACGCCATGTTGACGCAAAGGCCGATACCATTGAGATCATGCGGCGCGGCGTGCATATCCGAAACGGCGTGATTGCTATAATGTTTGTCATTATCGTTCTGCTGGCTGCATGGTGCTTGTACGTTGATTGGAGGGGGATTTGATGCGAGCGGCATTGTATATCCGCGTGTCCAGCGAGGAGCAGGCGCGGCATGGCCTGTCATTACAAGAGCAGCGGGACACGCTGACAAGATATGCCAAAGCGAATAAAATGACCGTGGTGGGCATATATGAGGACGCGGGCATCTCCGCGCGAAAGCCGTACAAAAAGCGCCCTGCGCTCCTGCGGCTGCTGGACGATTGCAAAGTGGGGAAGGTAGACACGATCTTGTTTATCAAGCTTGATCGCTGGTTCCGAAACGTCGCGGGGTACTACGACGTGCAGACGCGGCTTGACAAGTACGGCGTGACATGGCAAGCGACGGAAGAGGACTACGAGACGCGCACCGCGTCCGGGCGATTGAAGGTCAACATCATGCTTTCCGTCGCGCAGGACGAGGCTGACCGAGCAAGCGAGCGAGTCAAATTTATCAACGACGGCAAGCGCGCAAAGGGCCAACCGGCAGGGTCAAAAGCCCCTTTAGGGTATATCATCAAGGACAGGCAATACCAGATTGATAACGATACGGCAGATGCCGCGCGAGATATGTTTGCGGCGTATGTCAGACTGCAAAGCGTGTTGGGCGTAAAACGCTATATGCTTGAGACATGGGGCATTGACCGCGCGTATACCAAGTATGTAAACTATTTTCGGAACCGGCTTTATATCGGCGAGGTGTACGGCATCGAGAATGCTTGCCCCGCCCTGGTGAGCAAGCAGGATTTTGACATTGTAAATGATATCCTCCGTCAGCGGTCGCAGCGCTGCGCGGGAGTTGAGACAGATCGCGTTTATCTGTTCTCGGGGTTGCTGCATTGCAAAGAGTGTGGGAAAACGATGCAGTCGGAAACGGCAAAGCATATCTATACCTACTACCGATGCCGGACGCGAATGCTTGACAACTCCGCGTGCCAGCATAAAAAGAGGATCCGCGAAGACGCGCTGGAAGATTACTTATTGCATGAGCTTGAAGGGATTGCCGAGCGAAACAATCGCTATTACAAAAAGGCAGAAAAAAAGCCCACGCAAAGCGCGGACGCGATACGCAAGAAAATAGGTAAGTTGAAAACGCTTTATCTTAACGACTTGATCGAGTTGGACGAATACAAGAAAGAGTACACCACATTAAAGAAATCCATTGAAGCGGTAGAGGAAAAGCCGAAGACAAACCTTGACGCGCTCCGAAATGGACTTGCTGAATATGACACTTATTCCCGGGAAGAGAAAAAGGAATTCTGGACGCGCTTTATCCGGAGAATTGACGCAGATGACGACGGCGCGTTTTTTGTAACGCCACGTTAGGCATATTTGCCCTTGGTGTTCGACACCGTGTAGCCGAAGTAGCGCTGGAGCGTTTCCAGGTCGCCTCGATCCCACGCAGTCTCGATGGCGTGGCGCACGGCGCGCTCCACGCGCGAGGGCGTGGTGTTGTAGCGGCGCGCGACCTCGGGGTAGAGCACCTTGGTCACGGCGTTGATGACGTCCATATCCTGCACGGCGAGGATGATCGCTTCGCGAACGTACTGATAGCCCTTGATGTGCGCCGGCACGCCGACCTCGTGGATGATGGAGGTCACAAGGCGTTCCAGCGCGACGGGGCTTTCCTCCTCCGTCTCCCCGTTCCGGACGGCCTGACGCATCCGCTCGAGCAGCGAGCCGGCCTCGCAGGGCTTTGCCATGAAGTAGGCCGCGCCCTGCTCCATTGCCTGCATCACCATCTGCTCGCGGTAGAAGGCGGAAACCAGGATCGTCTTCGGCCTTGCCGGCAGCTTTGCCATCCGGTCGAGCAGCGCGAAGCCGTCCAGCTCCGGCAGGATCACGTCTGTAATTACAAGCTGCGGACGTTCCCGTTCGATCATCTTCCATGCCTCCGCGCCGTCCCCGGCGCTCCCCACCACGTCAAATTCACCCGTATTTTCTATCGTCTGCTGCAGCATCGTGCGGAAATTTTCGTTGGCATCCGCCAATACGACCTTGATCCTGTTCTCCATTTGCCTGTTCCTTTTCCTTCCTCCTCAATACTTGGGCTTCGACAACCGCATTCCGACGCGAATCGGATGTTTCGTTTTGCCTTGGCTATAAACTATCACATTTGGACAATGTTTTCAAGTAGATTTTTGTCGTTTAGCACAAATTTTATACGACATCGTTCGAGCTTTTTGGACTCTTAGCACAAACTTAACAGCAGGATAACATCTCCTGCCGTTAAGTCCTCCGTCAGGCGCTCGCCGCGCTTTGCGCCGTCATGCCGGAGGCGGAAAGCATATTTTCCGCGAGAATGCCATAACCTCTCTGCGGGTCGTCCAGCAGGACGTGCGTCACCGCGCCGACGAGCTTCCCATCCTGCACGATCGGGCTGCCGCTCATGCCCTGCACGATGCCGCCCGTGAGCGCGATGAGCGCCGGGTCGGTCACCCGCAGGAGCAGATTGCGCGTGGGCGCGGAGCCGCCGTAGAGCTTTTCGATCTCGATCTCATAGGCGCACACCTCGTCGCCCCTGCAGTTTGCCAGAATGACCGCCTTGCCGGTGCGGACCTCCGTGCGCCGCGCGACGGGGATCGCCTCCCCGACGGCCTCCGGCCGGTTCTCCTCCGGCAAAACGCCGAATATGCCGCACTCCGTGTTCGCGTAAAGCGAGCCGAGGTCGCGCGTCAGATCAAAGTCGCCGCGCAGCTCGCCCGGTGAGCCGCTCGCGCCGCGCTTGACCGCCTTGACGCTCGCCGCCATCACGCTGCCGCGCGAGAGCGGCATGAGCTTGCCGGTGTCCACGTCCGTGATGCCGTGGCCGAGCGCCGCGAACGCGCCCGTCTGCGGGTCATAGAAGGTCACCGTGCCGATGCCCGCCATGCTGTCGCGGATCCACGCGCCGAGGCGGCACACGCCGTCCTGCCCTTTTTTCGGACAGACGGCGAGCTTCACGAGCCGACCGCCGCGGCGCACGCCGAAGGCTGCCTCCCGCTCTCCGTTCTCCGCAAGAAGCGACTGCAGATGCTCCGTCGAGCCGATGGTGACGTCGTTCATCGTCAAGATCAGATCGCCAGCCTTCATGCCGCCCTTCTTCGCGGGAGAGACGGCGCCCTCGTTCTCCGAAAGCCCCACGACCAGCACGCCCTCGGCAAAGAGCTTCACGCCGATCGCCTTGCCGACCGGCACGAGCAGCTGCGTCTCTCCGCCCGGGTCCGGCGCACTCACGGCTCCCGCCGGCACGAGCAGGGCGGAGAGTGCAAAGACCAATGCCGCGCAGGCGGCAGCGCCATGCCGCCCGCTCCGTTTCCGTCGCCTTTCATCCATCCCATCACCTCTCCTGTTCAAAAGGAAATCGTTTCCTTTTGAAATTTTTTTGCCGCGTTTTTGCTTGCGGCCCCGTTACTTTTTGCAAAAGCGCAAAAAATAGCCCGCACAAAATCTGTCGGCATTGGCATGGAAATGACTTGTTTTCGCGGCCGGGAGACAAAAAAAGAAAACCGCAGGTCAAAACCTGCGGTTTTCGGAAAAATTCGGAAAAATCAACGCTCGCGATTGAAAATTTTGAAAATGTCGGCAAAGGGATCGTCTTCCTCCTCAGCCTTCTTCTCCGCCTCGGCAGCCGCCTTGTCCTCTTCGTAATTGATGGGCTCGATGCCGGGCTTCGACTCCGCCGCCTTCTTTTCCTCGGCGGGCGCGGCAGCCGCGGCGCTCTTACCGTCGGCAAAGCCGGTGGCAATGACCGTGACGCGGATCTCGTCGTCCATCGACTCGTCGAAGGTCGCGCCGAAGATGGTCAGCGCGTCGGGATGCACCGCGTCCTGCACCAGCGACGCGGCCTGCTCGACCTCCTCAAGGCCGATATCCATGGAGCCGGTGACATTGATGAGCACGCCGCGCGCACCGTGGATGGAGGTCTCGAGCAGTGGGCTGGAGATGGCCATGCGGGCGGCCTCCTCGGCCTTGCCCTTGCCCGCCGCGCGGCCCACGCCCATGTGCGCCATGCCGGCGTTCTTCATGATGGCGGTGACGTCGGCAAAGTCGAGATTGATGAAGCCGGTGTCGCGGATGAGGTCGGAAATGGACTGCACCGCCTGACGCAGCACATCGTCCGCGATCTCAAAGGCGTTGGCGAAGGTGATCTTCTGATCGGTCGCATGCTTGAGGCGCTCGTTGGGGATAATGACGAGGGAATCGACCTTGCCCTGCAGCTCCTCGATGCCCTTTTCGGCCTGCTGCATCCGGCGGCGGCCCTCAAAGCCGAACGGCTTGGTGACGACGCCGACGGTCAGGATGCCCTGCTCGCGGGCGATCTCGGCCACGATGGGCGCGCCGCCCGTGCCGGTGCCGCCGCCCATGCCGGCGGTGATGAACACCATGTCGGTATCCTCCAGCGCCTTGGAGATCTGGGCGCGGCTCTCCTCCGCGCTCTTGCGGCCCACCTCGGGATCGCTGCCGGCGCCCTGGCCGTGGGTCAGCTTCTCGCCGATCTGGATCTTATAGGTAGCGCTGGAAACGTTGAGCGCCTGCTTATCGGTATTGACCGCGACGAAATCCACGCCGCGGGTCCCGGAGCGCACCATGCGGTTGACCACGTTATTGCCGCCGCCGCCGACGCCGATGACCTTGATCCTGACGACGTTTTCAACGCCGGTATCCAATCCGAATGCCATATCGGTTCCTCCTACTATCTCTTGTAGAATGCGGGCGGATCATGTCGGTGCCGCCACAACATCAAGTGTATTCTGAAACGAGTCTATTGTATAACGCTTTTTTCTCGCGGTCAATAGCCGCGCGCGATTTCCCGAAAACTTTTTTACGCGCCCGGCGCGGACGGGATAAAGTGCATCTCGCCCTTGGACTTGAGCAGCATATAGTTGATCTCGCCCGTCTCGTTCGACTCCAGACCGTTTACCAGATCCTGCACGCTGCGGAAAATATAGTCGAGGTCGGAGTCCCACGGGAGGCGCACGGTGAAGCGGCCCAGATAGGTGAAGGTGATGGCCTCTGCGTCGGACAGGTCGACGCTCCCGATGCCCACGAGCATACCGTAACCGCCCGCCGTCCGCACGAGGGTGAGCAGCGTCTCCGTCGTCAGCGTTTTCTCCTCACCGAGCGAGAGCTGCGCGCTCGGCGCGGGCGACTCCGGCTCGACGCCCGTGATGCTCGGGCAGCCGGACGGCAGCGTGTCGGTCCGCTCGAGGAGCTTACCGTTTTCGCTGATGAGCCAATAGCCCTCCGGCGTGACGACGCCCGCCGCCGCCGCGCACTCCCGCACCGTGATAACGATGGTGTCGGGCAGAGCGCGGTTGATCGTCGCCTCCTCCACATAGGGCAGCTTTTCAAAAATAGCCTGCGCGGCGCTGTACTTGTTGAGCAGGAAGAGGTTATCCTCGATCTCGATGCCCGAGGCCGCGACGACCTCCTCGCTCGTGTAGCGCGCATTGCCGCTCACCGTGATGCTCTGCACCTTGAAAAAAACGGTCAGCGCCGCGACGACCGCGCCGGCGATGAGCAGGATGCACAGGAGCTTCGTCAGGAAAGAAAATCTTCCCCGCCGGCGTCTGCGATTCGTGCTGCGATTTCGTGCCATAGCTTTTGTATCCTTTTCGTTTCTATGTAGTCTCCCGGCGGATCTGTGCGCCGAGCGCGGCCAGGTCGCGCTCGATAGCGTCGTATCCGCGATCGATGTGCGTGAGCTCCGTCACGCGGGTCGTGCCCTCGGCGGAAAGCCCCGCGATCACCAGCGCCGCGCCGCCGCGCAGGTCGGTGCACTTGACCGCCGCGCCGTGCAGCGTCCTCACGCCGTTCACCACCGCCACGCGCCCCGCGACGCGGATCTCCGCGCCCATGCGCGAGAGCTCGTCAACGTGTCGGTAGCGGTTTTCAAAAATGTTTTCGACAAAGACCGTGCAGCCCTCGCTCCTGAGCAGCGCCGCCATCAGCACCGGCTGCGCGTCGGTCGGAAAACCCGGGTAAGGCGCAGTGCGCACGGGGCGCACAGAGCGCAGCGCTCCGGTCGAGCGCAGGGAAACGGCGTCCGCCTCGCTCCTTACCTCGCAGCCGCTCTCGGCAAGCGAGAGCGCCACGGTGGACACCGCGCGGTAGTCCACACCGGTGAGCCGCACCTCGCCGCCCGCCGCCGCCGCGGCGCAGAGGTAGGTCGCGCAGACGATGCGGTCCCCGATGACACGGTGCGTACAGCCGTGCAGCGCCGCGCCGCCCTCGACCGTGATGATGGAGCCGCCCGCGCCGTTCACCCGCGCGCCCATGCTCCGCAGCAGCGCCTGAAGATCGACGATCTCCGGCTCGCGGGCCGCGTTGTAGATGACGCTTGTGCCCTCCGCGCCGCAGGCGGCGAGAATGGCGTTCTCCGTCGCGCCGACGCTCGGAATGGCGAGGGTGATGTCCGTGCCGTGAAGGCATTTCGCCCTGCATCGCAGCTCGCCGTAGCGCTCGGTGATCTCCGCGCCCAGCTCACGCAGGGCGGCCAGATGCAGGTCGATGGGCCGCGGACCGAGCTCGCAACCGCCGGGGTAGGACAAGACCGCTTCCCCCTGCCGCGCGAGGATCGCGCCCAGAAAAATGATGGACGAGCGCATTTCGCGCATCAGCTCGTCAGGAATGTCGCAGCGCGCCATCGGCGCAGTGTCCACCTCCAGCGCTGTGCCGCCGCGCCGCACGCGGCAGCCGAGGTGGCGCAGGATGGCGACGGACGCGTCCACGTCGCGCAGACGCGGACAGTTCTCGATGCGGCAGACGTCCCGCGCGAGGATCGTCGCCGCCAGCACGGGCAGGACGCTGTTCTTGCTGCCCTGTATCGTCAGTTCTCCGTGAAGCGGCGCGCCGCCCTCGATGCTCAGATAGCTCATGTGCCGTTCCTCCCTTTCCCGATGGGTCAACAAACTAAGCCATAGTATGCGCCCACGGTGCGCCGTGGTTCCGGCGTGGGAGGAAAAGGGGGTGTACTTTCGCGGTGTTTTATGGTAAAATTCCGAAAAAATCCAAAAGCGAGGTCATATCATGAAGGGAAAAACGATCTGCAAAACGCTTGGGCTCGTACTGCTCGCGCTGCTCATTCTCGTCGTGCTGTACGTCGTCTATGTGTTCGCGAGCTATCACCGCGTCGGCGATCAAAGTCTCAGCGTAATGCATTGCAGCAGCAGGGACGCAGTCCCCATGGAGGACGCGGTCGAGACCGGCGCCGTCTACCGCGTCACGTCCGCGAACGCGGGCTTCGGCGCTTACAGCGCCGACTACAGCTTCTTTATGGACGGCGGCAGGGAGAGCCGCGCCCGCAGTCGGCAGGCGGTAGATGAAAATATGCGCGGCATCGTCGCGTTTGTCAAAGGCCTTGCGCCCGATTTTGCCCTCTTTCAGGAGGTCGACACCGACGGCACGCGCAGCTGGCACATCGACGAGACCGCCTATCTGGACGACGCCTTAAACGGTCCTGAATTTGACGAGGTGTTCGCGCAGAACTACGACAGCCCCTATCTTTTCTACCCGCTCATTCAACCCCACGGAGCGAATCAGTCCGGCATCGTGACGCTTTCGCGCCACCCCATCGCTTCCGCCGCGCGGCGGGAGCTGCCGGTGGAGAGCGGCTTTATGAAGCTCCTTGACCTCGACCGCTGCTATTCGGTCAGCCGCATCCCGACGGCGAGCGGCAAGGAGCTTGTCCTCTATAATCTCCACCTCTCTGCCTACACCTCGGACGGCGCCATCGCCACCGAGCAGCTTGAGCTGCTGTGCGCGGATATGCTTGCGGAATACGAGGCGGGCAATTACTGCGTCGCGGGCGGCGACTTCAACAAGGACCTGCTCGGCAATTCGCCGGAGATCTTCGGCGTGGCCGCCGGGGAAAACGACACCTGGGCGCAGCCCATCCCGGAGGGAACGATCCCCGCGGGGCTGACGCTCGTCGCGCCCTTTGACGAGACCGCGCCCACCGCCTCCTGCCGCACGGCGTCCGAGCCGTACAGCATTGAGACGACCTTCCGCCTGACGGTGGACGGCTTCCTCGTGAGCGACAATGTGGAGGTCGTGGACAGCGCCGTGCTGGACGCCGGCTTCCTCTACTCCGACCACAATCCCGTGTGGATGGACTTCAAGCTCAACTGAATATGCTCTGAGCCTGTGGCTTGCGCCGCAGGCTTTTATTTGACAAGCGCCATGACGGTCTCATAGATGCGCTCGGTCGCGTCGCGCACGCCGAGTCGGAGCGAAGCCTCGTGCATCGCCGCGAGCCGCGTTTCGTCGCGCAGCAGCGCGGCGGCCTCCGTAAACAACCGTTTGCCGTCCAGCCCCTCCTCGGGCAGGACAAGCGCCGCGCCGTGCTCGCCGAGCACGGCGGCGTTCTTCTCCTGATGGTGGTTCGTCACATTCGGCGACGGCACGAGGATGGCCGGCACGCCGAGCGCCGTCAGCTCGCTGAGCGTGGATGCGCCCGCGCGGCAGATCACAAGGTCGGCGGCGCGCATGACGTCCGCCATGTCGTAGATATACTCGCGCACGTCGAGCGAGGGATGGTCGCGCAGGTCCACGCCGTACCCGCTCACCCACTCGTGCATTTTCTGCCAGCCGAGCGAGCCGACGGAATGGATGTGGTGAAACGGCTCCTTTGCCGCCTCAAGATAAAGAAGCTCCGCCGTGACGCGGTTCATGTTCCCCGCGCCGAGGCTGCCCCAGAACGAAACGACGAGCGGGCGGCCGTCGTTCACGCCGAGCTTTTCCTTGGCCTGCGCCTTCGTCTGCGTGAAGAAGTCGCCGCGCACCGGCGTACCGGTGACGACCACGCGGTCCTTGTGCTTATAATACCGCCGGCAGTCCTCAAAGCCGACAAGAATGCGGTCGCAATGGTTCTCGAGCAGTCGGGTCGTCAGCCCCGGAACGGCGTTCGACTCGTGCACCGCCGTCGGAATGCCGCGCGCGTGGCCGTAGCGCACGACGGGATAGCTCGCGTAGCCGCCCGTACCGACAATGAGGTCGGGCTGAAATTCATCGAGAATGGCGTCCGCCTCACGCTTCGCGTGCATCAGATTGCGCACGGAGACGAGGTTATGGCGCAGCTCCTTCGGCCGAAGGGAGCGGTGGAAGGATGAGATGTTGACCGTGCGGAACGGATAGGGCGTGTGCGCGATCAGGTCGCGCTCCAGTCCGCGCTCCGCGCCGACGAAGAGGATGCGGGTCTTCGGGTCTCTCTCCCGCAGGAAGCCTGCGAGCGCCAGCGCGGGGTTGACGTGTCCCGCCGTGCCGCCGCAGGTGAAAATAACGTTCATGCCTTCCGTTCCCCTTTCTTCCTCGCGGCGGTCTGTTTTCCGCCGCGGCATATTTTTGAGCTTTTCAGCCTGGCGGCATCTGCCGCGAAACACTCAGCACCACGCCCATTTCCGCGAGCTGGATGGCGAGCGCCGTGCCGCCGAAGCTGAAGAACGGCAGCGAGATGCCGGTGTTCGGCACCAGATTCGTCACGACCGCGATGTTTAAGAAAACCTGTAAGGCGATCTGCGTGGTAATGCCCACGACAAGAAGGCTGCCGAAGCGGTCGCGCGCGTGGAGCGCGATCCAGTAGCCGCGGATGATGAGCAGCGCGAAGATGGCCATGATGAGCGTCGCGCCGATCAGGCCCAGCTCCTCGCAGACGATGGAGAAAATGCAGTCGTTGTGCTCCTCGGGCAGGAAGAGGAACTTCTGCCGGCTCTTGCCGAGACCGAGACCGAGGAGGCCTCCCGAGCCGATGGCGATGAGGCTCTGGCGCGTCTGATAGCCCGTACCCGTCTTAAAGGCGTCGTTGAGCGGGTCGAGCCAGATGGCGATGCGCGAGGAGTTGTAGGTGATGAGGCCCGAGAGGAACGCATACGCCACCGCCGCCACACCACCGATGCCGATGCCGACCCAGTAGCCGCGGATGCCGCCGACGAACATCATCGCCGCGCCGATGCCGAGAATGAGCACGGTGCCGGAAAGGTGCGGCTCGAAGTACATCAGCACCGCAATGAGGACAAGGATAAAGCCGTAGGGCAGGATACCGTAGCGGAGCGTTCTCATTTTGTCCTTCTTTTTGGAGATGCTGTCGGCAAAATAAAGGATGACGCCAAGCTTGGCGATCTCCGACGGCTGAAACCGCATCGTGGTGCCCGGGATACCGAGCCAGCGCGTCGCGCCGTGGCTCGTGATACCGACGCCGGGAATGATGACCGCGACGAGCAGGGCGATGGAAATGCCCAGCGCGATCTTGGCCACGCCGCGGAAGCGCGCGTAGTTGATGCGCCCGATGACGACCATGGCGGCAAGGCCGAGCGTGGCAAAGGCCGCCTGCCGCTTAAAGTAGTACAGCGGGTCGCCCGACTCATAATAGGCAGAGGGGAAGCTCGCCGAGAGGAGCATGATGAGCCCCACGCCGGTGAGCAGCAGCACGAGCAGGAGAAACGGCACATCGATGGGTCCGCGGCCCGCCTCCTTCGCAGCGGCCTCCATGCGCTTCATGTGCTCGCGCTGCTCGCGCCGCAGCTCGCGCTCCTCCTTCGTCATACCGGTTCACCTCCCCCCGATCGTTTTTTTGAAATGTGCCTTAGAAGTGGTATCTTCCGATCACGCCCCAGAGCGCCAGCATACAGAACACGGCGGAGACGAGCGTGAAGATGGTCACGAGCTTGACCTCGCTCCAGCCGCAGAGCTCAAAGTGATGGTGCAGCGGCGCCATCTTGAAAATGCGCTTGCCGTGCGTCGCCTTAAAGTAGGCGACCTGAATGATGTCCGAGAGCGTCTCGCAGATGTAGACGATGCCGACGAGCAGCAGCACGAGCGGCATATCGTAGGCGAACGCCAGTCCCGCCACCGCGCCGCCGAGAAAGAGCGAGCCGGTGTCGCCCATGAATACCTTGGCGGGATGGAAGTTATAGACGAGAAAGCCGATCAGTCCGCCGACCATCGCCGCGGCAAAAACGCCGAGGTCGTTCTCATAGCCCCACCACGAGCCAACCACCGCGAAAAACAGCGCCACCGGCACCGTCACGCTGCCGGCCAGACCGTCGATGCCGTCCGTGATGTTGACGGCGTTGACCGTGCCGACGATGACAAAGGCAGCGAAGATCATATAAACGATCCACGGCAGGATGACATAGGTATTGGCGAACGGAACGTAGAGGTTCGGCGTCAGCATCCCCTCATAGCGCATCAGGCAGAGGAACACCACCGCCGCGGCAAGCTGGAGGGCAAACTTCTGGATCGCCGTCAGGCCGAGGTTCCTGTGCATTTTCACCTTCTGAAAATCGTCAAGAAAGCCGATCAGGCCGAACACGGCGGCAAAGGCAAACACATAGAGGTGCGCAAAGCTGCCCGCGCGCATGGCGTCCCAGCCGAACACGAGAATGGTGACGAGGATGCCGAAAATGAACATCAGTCCGCCCATCGTCGGCGTGCCGGACTTGCCGGCGTGCCAGGTCGGGCCGTCCTCGCGGATGCTCTGTCCCGCCTTGAGCCTGCGCAGCTCGGGGAGCAGAAAGCGTCCGGTGACAAGCGTGATGAGAAAGCTCACAATGCAGGCAGCGATCAGTTTCATAGCGTATTCCTTCCGCCGCGCAGAGCGCGGCTCTTTCGTTTTTTATTGGCTCAGATGCTCGCGCACCACCTGCCGCTCGTCGAGCGGCAGCGTCTCGGCGCCGACCACCTGATAGGTCTCGTGTCCCTTGCCCGCGAGCACCACCACGTCGCCGGTGCGGGCGTGGTCGAGCGCGTAGGTGATGGCCTCGCGGCGGCTTTCCAGCACGGCAAACGGCGTCGCGCTGTCCGCCATGCCGGCGAGAATCTCGTGCAGAATGGCGTAGGGGTTTTCCGTGCGGGGATTATCCGAGGTGACGATCACCTCGTCCGCGAGCCGCGCAGCGATGCGCCCCATTTCGGCGCGCTTCGTCCGGTCGCGGTCGCCGCCGCAGCCGAACACGACGAGCACGCGCGCATCGGCAAAGCCGCAGACGGTCGAGAGAATATTTTTCAGCCCGTCGGGCGTGTGTGCATAATCAATGAGCACGGTGTAGTCCGTGTCCGTCGGCACCACCTCCGCCCTGCCGCGCACGCCCTGACAGAGTGAGAGGGCCTGCGCCGCGTCCTCGATCGGAATGCCGAGGGCCTGTGCCGCGGCGAGCGCGGCGAGCGCGTTGTAGAGCGAGAACGCCCCGGGAATGTGCAGCGTCACGGGGATGTGCTCGCTGTCGCTGCACGCGGTGAAGCTCACGCGGTCGGCGCAGTAATGCGCGTCCCAGCCGACGAGATCGTTTGCAAGTCCCTGCCCGAAGCGTGTGACCGGACAGGTCACATTTTCGAGCAGCCGCGGCGTCCACGGATCGTCGCCGTTGACGGCGGCAGCGCGGCATTGGCGGAACAGACGCGCCTTGGCGTCGCAGTAGGCTTCCATTGTACCATGGTAGTCAAGATGGTCCTGCGTGAGATTGGTGAACACGCCGAGCGCGAAGTCGATCGCGCCGGCACGCCTTTGCACGAGCGCGTGGGAGGAGACCTCCATCACCACATGGGTGCAGCCCGCGTCCGCCATTTCGCGCAGCAGACGCTGGAGCGTCAGCGCGTCGGGCGTGGTGCGCTCGGCAGGCAGAACGGCGTCGCCGATCATGTTCTGATTCGTGCCGATCAGACCGACCTTTGCGCCCAGACAGCGCTCAAGGAGCTGCTTGAGAAGATACGTTGTGGTCGTCTTGCCGTTCGTGCCGGTCACGCCGACCACTGTCATGCGTCCCGCCGGCTCGCCGTACCATCTCGCGGCGAGCTTTGCCGCCGCCTCGTGCGCGTCGGGGACCAGCACACAGGGCACGCCCTCGGCCGCGTGCTCGGTCACGACGCAGACCGCGCCGCGCGCGGCGGCCTCCTTTGCGTAGTCTGCGCCGTCCTCCCGCGCGCCATGCAGGGCGAGGAAAAGGCTTCCCTCTCCCGCCGCGCGGGAATCGAGGGTGAGGTCATGTATCTCCGTCCGCGCGTCCGCGCGGAGGAGTCGGAAGTGATCGAGGGCGCTCAAAAGCTCGCCGAGCTTCGTAGGCGCGTCGTCCTTTCTCCGTCAAATCTTGCTCTCTTTTGCGGTTTTTAATCCGTCACCGAGCTGTCGCTGAACTGGACGCGCACCACCGTGCCCGCCGCGACCTCCGTGCCCGGCGTCTCCGACTGGGAGATGGCGCGCACGCTCGCAGAGCTGCCGCCGGTCGCGCCGGAGACGGACATGATAAGCCCCGCGTCGGTGAGCTTGCGGTTGGCTGCCGCAGCGCTGTCGCCCACGACGTTCGGCACGATGCACAGCTCCGTGGATTTCTCCGCGCCGAGATAGAGGATGATCTCCGCGTTGTTCGGCACGATCGCGCCGCCGAGCGGCGTCTGGTCGGTGACGGTCTCGCCGTCGCCGACGGTGCGGCAGGAGAAGCCCTCCTCCTTGAGTTTTGTTGCCGCCTCGTCGCGCTTGAGCCCGACGACGTTCGGCACGGTATGATCCGCGCCGACGAGTTCATCGGCGCTGTAGGTCGGCTCGATGCCGAGGTAGGGCAGTATCTCCGCCATGATGCTCGACGCCACGGGCGCGGCCATGTTGCCGCCGGAGCGGTAGGTGCCGGTCTTGTCGCTGGCGTTGCTGAGGGTGAGCAGCATCATGATCTGCGGGTCGTCCGCCGGCGCGCAGCAGGTGAACGAAACGGTGACGCTCCCGTCGATCTGGTCGGCAGTGCCGGTCTTGCCACCGATGCGGTAGCCCGCGACCTTGCCGTTCTTGCCCGTGCCATGCTCGACCTCGTACTCCATGATCTCGCGCACGGTCTTGGAGGTATTCTCGGAGATGACCTGCCGCAGCGGGGTGGTGTCGTGGCGGTACTTGACGTTGCCGCTCTGGTCGAGCACCTCGGAGACGATGTAGGGCGTGCGGAGGTAGCCGCCGTTGACGCAGGCCGCCTGCGCGTTGATGAGCGAGAGCGGCGTGACGTTGAAGTTCTGACCGAAGGCGTAGCACGCCAGCGCCAGCGTGGAGTATTCGATCTCCTTGTTGACAAAGCCGCTCGCCTCGCCCGTGGTGTCCACGCCGGTCTTTCCGGTGAGGCCGAAGGCCTTCATGTAATTGTAAAACGTCGTGTTGCCGAGGCGCAGTCCGATGTTGATGAACGCAGGGTTGCAGGAATTGGCGAACGCCGTGATGAGGTCCTGATGACCGTGACCGGGCGCGCGCTTGGAGCAGTTGATCTTCGCGCCCTCGATGACGACATAGCCCGGGCAGTTCAAGGTGTCGGACATTTTGACCTTATTCTCCTCCAGCGCCATGGCGAGGGTGAGGATCTTGAAGGTCGAGCCGGGCTGGAAGGTGTCGTTGATGGCCTTGTTGCGCCATTGCATATTTTGCAGCGTGTCGGCCGCCGCGGCGAGCTCCTCGTCGGTCATGCCGGCGGTGAGCATCTCCTTGTTGTAGATACTCGCGGGGGCGTTGAGGTCGTAGGTCGGCAGCGACGCCATCGCGAGGATGCCGCCGGTGTTGACGTCCATGACGATGCCGGTCGCGCCCACGCCCGTGCCGTAGCGGCTCTCGAGCTCCTCAAGGCCCTTTTCGAGGTAATACTGCACCGTCTTATCGAGGGTCGTCACCAGGCTGTCGCCGTTCTCGGCGTCGAAATACTGCTCATACTGATAGAGCAGCGCGTTGCCGTTGGCGTCGCGCGCGGAGACGACCATGCCCTTTTCACCGGTCAGCTCCTCGTCATACACGGCCTCAAGACCGTAAGCGCCGCCGTTGGCGTTGACAAAGCCGATGACGTGCGCGGCGAGCGAGGAATAGGGGTAGTAGCGCTTGGAGGTCGGCTCCAGAAAGACGCCTTTGATGTCGTTGTCGCTGATAAACACGCGGACTTTGTCCGCCGTCTCCTGCTCGACCTTCTTCTTGATGACCTTGTACTGCGAGGCGGTGTCCTTCATATCGTCGAGGATGCCGCTCGGGTCCACGCCGAGGATCTCGCCGAGGCCGTTTGCGATCAGGTCTTGATCCTGCTCGTTTTTGGCGACGTCGAGAGGCGAGACGCAGACGTTCTCCGCCGTGGAGGAGAGGGCGAGGATGTCGCCGTTTTTATCGTAGATGGTGCCGCGGCTCGCCTCCACGGTCGTGCGCAGCGTCTGCTGGCGCACGGCGAGCGTCTTGAGCTCGTCGTGCTGCTTGATCTGCAGCTTGTAGAGCTGGGCAAAGAGCAGCAGAAACGTGCCGATGCCCAGCAGCGCCAGCAGCAGAAGCGTCCGCTGCTGGATGATGCGGTTGGCGCGGCGCGCGCTGTCCGGTTTTCTTTTCGGGGGTGTCGGCACGGTCTTTCCTCCTCATACGGCAAGGGGCATAATGGCAAAACAAGGAGTAAGGAAGCTCCTTACTCCTTATGTATAGGCTTCGCTCAACTGAAATATTCCACCACGCTGAAAACGCCCTGCCCCAGCGAGGTGAACACGCGGCTGAGCACGCTGACGTTCTGTGCTTCGCAAAGCTCCACGCTGTCCGGCGCGGAAAGGTCGATGTAATTGATCTGCGAAGAGCTGGGCTTGTTCATGCCCGCGGCGACAGCCGCCGCCTTGACCGTTTCGAGATCAAAGGTGCGCTCGTACTGCGTGAGCAGCGCGACGTGCTCGGCGTCGAGCGTCTTGAGCTCCTTCTGCATCGAGACCACGTCGGCGGAAATGCTCGTGAGCTGCGCGTAGCTCATCAGCACGACCACGACCAGCGCGGCCAGCGCGGCAAAGCCGAGCACCAGCACGCCGGAGACTCTCTGCCGCTCGCGCACGCGCGGACGAGCGGTCTTCTTCTCCTGCCTGCGCGGCGGGCGGATGAACTCCTCGCGCGGCTGCTCCCGCTGCTCGCTCTCGCGGCGCGGCGCGCGCCGCTCGGCATAGCGCTCATCGTAGGCGAGATTGCCGACAACACGTCCGCCGCGGTAGCTATTCGGTTGTCTGCGGCTCGTGCGTGCCATAGCGCTCTCCTTCGTAAAAGATCTGCTTTCTCAGCATTTTTCCGCCACACGCAGCTTGGCGCTGCGGGCGCGGGGATTTTCGTTCAGCTCCTCCTCGCCCGAGACGATGGGCTTGCGGGTGATGAGCTTCATTTTGGGCTTCTTGCCGCACACGCACACCGGAAACTCCGGCGGACAGGTGCAGCCCGTGGCGAGCGCTTGCAGCTCGCGCTTGACGATGCGGTCCTCGAGCGAATGGAACGTAATGACCGCGAGCCGCCCGCCCGGCTTGAGATTCTTCTCGGCGGCGCGGAGCATCGGCGGAAGCTCGCCGAGCTCGTCGTTGACCGCGATGCGGATGGCCTGAAAGCTCCGCTTGGCGGGATGCTGCTTTTCGCGCAGCGCCGCGGCGGGCATCGCCGAGCGGATGAGATCCGCCAGCTCCAGCGTGGTTTCGATGGGCTTTTCCGTGCGGTACGCACAGATCTTCTTTGCGACGGCGGGCGCGTAGCGCTCCTCGCCGTATTCGTAGAGGATGCGCTTGAGCTCCTCATAGCTGACGGTATTAACCAGCTCGCGCGCGGTGTAGCTCGCGCTCTCGTCCATGCGCATATCGAGCGGCGCGTCCTGCTTATAGGAAAAGCCGCGGGCGGCATCGTCGAGCTGCGGCGAGGAAACGCCGAGGTCAAAGAGCATCCCGTCCACGCCGCGGACGCCCAGCTCACGCAGCACGTCGTCGAGCGCGCTGAAGTTGGAGTGTACCAGCGTCACGCGATCCATATAGTCCGCGAGCCGCCGCTGCGCCGCCTCGATGGCGGTCTCGTCGCGGTCGAGGGCAATGAGCCGTCCTCCCGCCGTCAGGCGGCGGACGATCTCCAGCGAGTGGCCCGCGCGGCCCAGCGTCCCGTCGAGGTAAACGCCGTCCGGCCGGATGGCGAGCGCGTCCAGGCATTCGTGCAGCAGCACCGGCTTGTGGCCGTAGTTGATCTCTTCCATCTCAGAAGCCCAGCTCCTCCATCACGGCGGCGAGGTTCTCGGGGTTGAGCTCCTCGGCCTCCAGCGCAGCCCAGCGCTCCGCGTTCCAGATCTCGGCGCGGTTTGATACGCCGATGATGACCACGTCCTTATCCAGCCCCGCGTAGGCGCGCAGCTTCTGCGGCAGCAGGATGCGGCCCTGGCTGTCCGGCTCGCACTTGGCGGCATTGGCGAACAGCGGACGCATGGCCTTGGTCTTGGTGTAGGGCAGGCTCTCGAACTTCTCGGTGAACTTCGCCCAGCTTGCGTCGGAATAGACGCTCAGGCAGGAGTCCATGCCCATGGTGACATAAAAGGTCTCGCCCAGCTCCTCGCGGAGCTTTGCGGGGATGAACACTCTGCCCTTGGCGTCGATGCTGTGCTGATACTGGCCGGTCAAAGCGCTTCCCCCTTTCGGCGATCCTTGAAGCTGCTGTGAAGAGGGCAAAGCAGCGGCTCCCTCTTTTTTCGGGGAAGTCGCTCGGCTCCACTCTCCTGCACTTTTGGGTCAGCAGCACCACTTTTGTACACTTGGCACCACTTTCCCCCACTTCGTATTTTGAGTATACATAAAACGCTTTTGAAATGCAAGCAGAATTTTTCTTTGTTTTCAGGGCTTTCACGCCCTTTTCTGCCAAATTCTTCCAGCGTTTTTCGCCGGAACTCAAACGCACGTTTTATTGTCGAAAGGGCACGAAAAAATGCGCCACAATATCTTGTGGCGCGTTTTACCTTCATCGCAAAATATGTTCAAATTAAAAAACGCTCGAAAAGCCTTTGTCAGATGTAACGAATTTTACTTGTCCTCTTTGTCGTTTTTCTCCAAAGACTTGTTCAGCTCCTCGCGGCGGCGCTGCATCTGCTCGTTGGACGCGGCGCGGAAGCGCACGCGCGTCTGCTTGACCTCGTCGAGCGCCATCTGGACCGCCTCCTCCGTGCGGCGCAGAACGTCCTCGGAGTAGTCGTTCGCCACGCGGTACATCTCACGCGAGCGCTCCTCGGCGCGGGTGACGATGTCGTGGCCCTTGGCGCGCGCGGCGGTGAGCACCTCGCTCTCGGAGACCTTGCTCTTGGCCTCGAATTCTGCCTTCTGCATCATGCGCTCGACGTCGCGCTTGGCGGCCTCCACATACTCGTCGCGGGCGCGGACGAGCTCCTGCGCGCGCTTGAGCTCCACCGGCATCTGCGCGCGGATCTCGTCGAGCAGGTCGAGTGCCTCGTCGCGGTTGAGCACGCACTTGTCGTTCGACAGCGGCGCGTTCTTCGCCTCGTCGATCATCTCATAAAGCATATCCAGCAGCTTCTGTACATTCTCTTCAGCCATCGTTATCCCCTATCCTTTCCTCTTATCCGAGCCGCGGCCGCAGCCGGCAAATACTTCTCGAGCGGCTGATGATACTTCACCATCTCGCGCGCCATGGTCGATGAAATGTGCTGGTGCGCAGGCTCAGCGCACAAAAGCACCGTGTCGAGCGCGCCGCCGGACACATCCTTATAAATGAGCGAGAGCTGATACTCCGCATCGAAATCCATACTGTTCCGCGCGCCGCGCACGAGAAAGCGCGCGCCCTTCTGCGCGGCAAAGTCCGTCAGCAGTCCGTTCCACAGCGCCGCCTCGACGTTGCCGAGCGGTGCGACGCTCACGCGCATCAGCTCCAGCTTCTCCCCGTCCGTGAACATCGGGTGCGTCTTTTCGCCGTTTGGCACGATGGCGACGTACACGCGGTCAAAGAGCTGCGCCGCGCGCTCGATGATATCCATGTGACCGAGCGTCACGGGGTCGAAGCTGCCGGGAAACACGGCGATGCGTTCCTCTCTCATGTCGTCTCCTCCCCATCGCGGCGGTAAAGCGTGACCTTGATCCTGCCGTAGCGGTACTCGCGCGCGACGCGGTAGGGCGCGCTGAGCTTGGGCAGCTCCTTTTCCGCCGGACTCTCCGCGATCATTATACCATCAGGCGCAAGAATGTCAAACCGCGCGATGTGCGCGACGGCGCGCTCGAGCAGATCGTCCGCGTAGGGCGGGTCGAGGAAAATGAGGTCGAATTTCTCACGCAGGGCATTGAGATAGGCCATCGAGTCGCCGCAGACGACCTGCGCGCCTTCCTCCAGCCGCGTGAGCGCCAGATTCTCACGGATGAGCTTCACCGCGTCGGTGCGCCGGTCCACGAACACGGCGCGCTGCGCGCCGCGCGAAAGCGCCTCAATGCCGAGCTGTCCCGTCCCCGCGAAGAGGTCGAGCACGCGCGCGCCCTCCACCTCGAACTGGATGGCGGAGAAAATGCCCTCCTTGACCTTGTCGGTGGTCGGGCGGGTATCATAACCCTTTAATTCATTCAGCCGGCGCCCGCGCGCCGAGCCGGTGATGACTCTCATACCGTTTTCCGTTCCTTCTTTCGGTTTCTTTTTACATCCTACAAAAAAGCGGCGCACAATGCAAGTGGTCACGCAAAAATATTTTTCCGCATTCGCTTCCCGCTTTTTCGGATAGCTTTGTCGAAATTGCTCAAAATGAAAGTTTTCCTGCGTCCGGTCTTGCAAAATATGTTCAGATGCGGTAAAATGTAAAAACTCTTATAAATCGCATCTATAAGCTGTCGTTTATAGGAGAAATTTTAGGAGAGAGTGTATATTATGGAAAAGAAAAAACTCAGTCTGCCGGCACAGATCTTCATTGCTCTGCTGCTCGGTATCGTGGTCGGCCTTGCCTTCTACTTTATGGGTAAGCCCGAGATCACGACCAACTACCTCAAGCCCTTCGGCACCATCTTCGTCAACCTCCTCAAGTTCATCGTTGTTCCCGTTGTCCTGCTGTCCATGATCGACGGCATCGTCTCCATGGGCGACATGAAGAAGGTCGGCTCCGTCGGCTGGAAGACCGTGGCGTACTTCCTCGTCACCACTGCCATCGCCTGCGTGATCGGCCTTGTGTTCGCCAACATCTTCAACAACGCCGGCCTCTTCCCCACCCTCCAGCTCGTTGACGGCCAGGTCTGGGAGAAGGCCACCAGCGCCAACTTCATGGATACCCTCATCGGCATCTTCCCCAGTAACCTCTGGGAGTCCTTCCGCACCTCCAATATGCTGCAGGTCATCGTCATCGCCATTCTTCTCGGCGGCGGCATCCTCACGGCAGGAGAAAAGGGCAAGCTCGCGCAGGATATGGTCACCTCCCTCTACGCGGTCATCGAGCGCGTGATGGCCTTCATCATTTCTCTCAGCCCCATCGGCGTGTTCACCATGATGGCTTGGGTCGTTGCCACGCAGGGTCCCGAGATCCTCGGCTCCCTCGGCATCGTCCTCGGCTGCGCCTACCTTGGCTACATCGTCCACGCGGTCCTCTGCTACTCCGTCTCCGCCAAGGCGTTCGCGGGCGTCAGCCCCATCACGTTCTTCAAGAAGGCGTCCCCGGCTATGATCTTCGCCTTCACCTCCACCTCCTCCGCCGCGACCATTCCCCTGAGCATGGAGTGCTCCGAGGACCTCGGCGCGGAGAATGATATTTCCTCCTTTGTTATCCCCCTCGGTGCGACCATCAACATGGACGGCACCGCCATCTATCAGTGCGTCGCCACCATCTTCCTCGCCACCTGCTGCGGCATGACGCTGACCCTCGGCCAGATGGTCACCATCGTTGTCACCGCGACCCTGGCCTCCATCGGCACCGCCGGCACGCCCGGCGCGGGCATGATCATGCTGGCTATGGTGCTCCAAGCCATGAACATCCCCGTCGATATGATTATGATCATCTACGGCGTGGACCGTCTGTTCGACATGGGCCGCACCTGCCTGAACATCACCGGTGACATCTCCTGCGCGCTCTGCGTCACCAAGTGGGAGAGCAAGAAGACCGCCGTCAAGTAAGGCAAGCACCCTCGCTTTTGAACGCATACCAAAAGAAGTGCTGTTTCCCGCGGGAAGCAGCACTTCTTTCTTGCTTTTTTCGGAGTGTGAGCATACAATGGGCGGTGCTCCATCACAGGAAACGGAGGAACGACGCCATGAACCGGAAACGCGGCTATCTTTATATTCTGCTCGCCGCCATGATCTACTCCACCACCGAGGTCGCGCTCAAGGGGCTCGGCGGCGTCTTCGCGCCCATGCAGATCACGGTCGAGCGCGTGCTCATCGGCGCGCTCTTCCTGCTGCCCTTTGCCCTGCGCAGCCTGCGGCGGAACGCCATTCGCCTCACCCGCTCCGACTGGAGCTACTTTGCCCTGCTCGGCTTTCTGACGGTCACGCTGCACATGTCGCTGCTCCAGATGGCCGTGCTGCACATGGACGCCTCGGCGACCTCCATCATCTACTCCGGCAACCCCGTCTTTGCCCTCGCCGCCGCGCACCTGATCCTGCACGAGCCGCTGAAGCGGAACCACCTCATTGCCATCGGCATCGAGCTGATCGGCATCCTCTTCATTCTCAACCCCGCGAAGCTCGAGGTCAGTCCGCGCGGCTTCGCGGAGATCCTCACGGCGACCATTCTCTTCGCCATGTACGGCACACTCTGCAAGCTGCGCATCCCGCGGCTCGGCGGGCTGGTCATCACGACCTTCAACATGGTCCTCGGCGGGCTGGAGCTGCTCGCGCTCCTGCTGCTCGGTCACATCCCCGCCGTCGGCGCGCTCTACCGCAGTCTCGGGCTGGACATTTTCGCCGACGTGCCGTTCTTCACCGGCTTCACGCTCAGGTCCGCGCTGCTGCTGTGCTACGTCGGCGTCTTCTGCGCCGCCATCGGCTTTCTGCTCACCGCCAAGATCACGGAATACACCTCCGCGACCGAGGCTTCGTTCGTCTACCTCATCAAGCCCGTTCTGGCAACGCTCCTGGCGGTGGTCTGCTTCCACGAGGCCATCAGCGTCAACCGCATGATCGGCCTCGTCTTCTTCCTCGCCGCCTCGCTGTGCGTCAGCGTGCCCGTGCTGCGCGAGATGCGGCGGGACGCTGTTACGGCGCAGCCGCCGCGGTAAGCCCATTTTCACGCAAAAAAGCTCCGGCCGTTTTCACGGTCGGAGCTTTTTCATCCGGTCTCAGAAATCAACGGTGCCGTCAAGGACCTTGAGGTCATAAGGCTCAAAGACGACCCTGCGGTACTTCTCCACGTCGAGCGGCACATTCGTCCAGTCGGAGTGCAGGTCGCCGTTCTGCTTGATGAGAATGTCGTAGAGAATATCGTAGGTCACGCCGTCCTCGCCGGTCTCCACGATGGTGGAATAGGGTAAGGTCTTATGGTAGGTCATGTGCAGGCCCTTGTACTCGAAATGGAAGCCGTTGCGCATCCGGCAGCCGTCGAGTCCCTTATAGGTGAACTGCTTTTTGAGGTCCTGCAAAATTTTGTCGTGCTCCTCCTCATAGAGGTTCTCGGGCGTAGTCTCGGTGTAGTCGTAACGGAACTGGATGGGAATATTGTGCCTCCGCCAGCGCTCGACATACTCCGTGAGCTTGTCCGCGGGATAGTTCTTGTAGAGCACGCAGTTGATGCGCTTGGGCGTGGCAATAGCGGCCACGACCTCGTCGGGCGATTCCTCGACGTAGCGCTGCAGATGGCGCGAAACATTGATGCAGGTGATCTTGTCCGCGTTGCGGCGGGTGAAGTCGATCATCTCCTCCGCGCTGCAGCCGGGCTGCACGGGGAACGTGGTGTTGATATACACCTTGTGCGTCCCGGGGATCGCGTCGAGCATCCGCTGCAGGTCGCCCAGCTGGGCGAAGGGCTCACCGCCAGTGAAAACGAAGTCGCACTCCGGCGTGATGGCGTCCATCACGGCAATGGACCTCAGAATCGCCTCGACGCTGAAGCCGGTGCAGTCGGCATATTCCTTTTTATTGATACAGAAAGGGCAGTGGTTGCGGCAGTCATACGGCACAAAAATGGTGACCGTCGCCCCGCCCGACCTCGTTTTGTAGGGGTGGCTCATAGCAGTTGTGTCCGTCCTATTGCAAAATTCGATAAATAGTTTACTCCTGTAAACGAGAAAATGCAAGGGAGAAAACGCGGAAAAAGCGGTTTTTGCCTATTTTCTTTCCTTTTCCTCCCGCAGCAGACCGCGAACGTAGGCGAACGCGGCGTCCTCGCCCTCGTCGCGGAGCACGCGCAGCATCGCCTCGATAGCGTCGCTCGTCTCGGGGTGGATGAGGATATGGCTCTTCGAGCGGATATAGTAGTCATACGGCGCGGCGTCGGTGTACTTGTCCTTGAGGTAGGTCCTGCACGCCGCAATGCGGTCGCAGAACATCTCGGCGACGTAGCGCAGCGGCATTTTGCACCCGCCCATGTAGGGCTTTCCGTCCTCCCCGATGCAGTAGTCGATCCAATACTCGAAGTGATGGCGGTTGCGTCCCTTGTGATGCAGCCAGGCAAGGCTCACGCCGTTCTGCTTGCGCTCGGCGTCGTTCGGACTGCGGTAGCCCTGGTAATATTTCGCGCCGCGCCAGAACTCGCAGGGCGCGTACTTGCTCAGGTCGTGCAGCAGTCCCTGCCGGTAAAGGCCGAGACGAAAGCAGTATCTGCACACCAGGTGCCGATGATGCGTGATGGTCTTGAAATGTGCCAAAGGCTGCATGGCGGCTCCTCCCGCGGGCAAAAGATAAGAATGAACCTATTGTAGCACATCCCGCGGAAATGGCAAAGCGTATTTTTTGCGGATTTCCGCACATGATACCCTTCAGACGCGCGGCGGCATGACCTTGCCTTGCCGCTCGTTTGAAAGGAGGAGGGGCTCTCGCCCCTCCTCCGGTGGTTTCCGCCGCGCCCGCTTGTTTTTTCTCCGCCGCCGTGGTACGATAGCCGCGAGAAAGCAGGGAGGAACCGCCATGGAAAAGCAGCCGCAGCTCCACACCATCGCGCCGGTATACGACGAAAACAGCAGAATCTTGATCCTCGGCTCCTTTCCCTCGGTGAAGTCGCGCGAGGCGGCGTTTTTCTACGGCCATCCGCAAAACCGCTTCTGGCGTGTGCTCGCCGCCGTGCTCGGCGAGGAGACGCCGCAGACGGCGGCGGAAAAGAGGTCCCTGCTCCTGCGCCATGGCGTCGCGCTGTGGGACGTCATCGCCTCCTGCGACATTGCCGGCTCGTCCGACGCGAGCATCACGAACGTGGCGCCGAACGACCTCTCGCGCATTCTGGACGCTGCGCCGGTCCGCCGCATCTTCTGCAACGGCGGCACGGCCTACCGCTTTTACCGCCGGTATGACGAGGCCGTATGGGGAAAGGCGGAGGCTCTGCCCTCCACCAGTCCCGCCAACGCGCGCTCGTCCGTGCAGGCGCTCACAGAGCGCTGGCGCGCGGCGCTCGCGCCGTGGCTTTGACGGCTCCGCGCCGGTGAAAAATGTCACTTTAACTTGTTAACAACCCGTTGCTTTTCCCCTTTCCGCGTCGTATAATGCCCCAATAACAGCAAGAAAAACGGAGGCAAAAGCCATGCAGGCAAGGGGAATTTTTCTGACCGTTCTGTCCGCGGTCCTCTACGGTCTGAACCCACTCTTTTCCAAAACCATCAACGTCGGCGGCTGCAATTCGCTCACGCAGACCTTCGCCCGTCTTGCCGCCGGCATCGTGATCTTTTTCATTCTTCTTGTATGCAGCGGAAGCGGCAGCATGCGCGAAAAGCTGCGCCTGAGCCGGCAGGAGCTCAAGGATATTCTGATCTGCTGCATCGGCTACGGGCTCATCGGTCCGCTGCTCTTTGCGTCCTATAACTACCTCGCCTCGGGCCTTGCCACCACGCTGCACTTCGTCTATCCCGTGCTGGTGGTCGTCGCCTGCATCGCCTTCCGCTACGAAAGGGCGAACCGCCGCAAGCTCGTCTGCTGCGCGCTGTGCTTTGCCGGCATCCTGTGCTTCTACACCCCCGGCGGCGATGTGAGCGCCTACGGCGTATTCCTCGCGCTCGCCTCGGGCGTGGCGTGGGCATACTACATCGTGCATCTCAACTCCAGCGGGCTGGTGACGATGGCGCCGTTCAAGCTCGCCTTCTGGCTGTGCGTCTTTTCCGCCGTGCTCGTCGGCGGCATCACGCTCGCGATGGGCGAATTCGTCTGGCCCTCCACCGCCTTCACGCGCGGCGCGCTCGCGCTCTACTGCTGTGTGTCCACCGCGGCGTCGCTGCTGTTCCAGCTCGGCAACCGCTTCATCGGCGCGCAGAGCGCGTCCATGCTCTCAACCTTCGAGCCGCTCACGAGCGTGGTCATCGGCATCCTCGTCTACCACGAGGTGCTGACCGTGCGGCTGGGCATCGGCATTTTCTGCATCCTGCTGGCGGTCTTTCTGCTGGCCAAGGCCGACGGAACGGTCAAGGAAGAAACGAAAAGCGAGGCGTGACACGCCTCGCTTTTTCTTCTCATTCTCACAGCTTTTCCGGCAGCGGCGTGTGCTCGCACACCGCGCGGGCCTTTTCGCGCAGACTCATCAGGTCCTCGAAGGCGTCGGGCCGCCGCGTGGGATCGCGCAGCAGCGCCGCGGGGTGGTACATCGCCATGAGCTCAAAGCCGCCCTTTTTCACCCACTGCCCATGCTCGCGCGTGATCTTGAAGTCTTCGCGGATCAGGCGCATCGCCGCAATGCGGCCGAGGCAGACGATCAGCTTCGGGCGAAGCAGCGTCACCTGCTCGCGCAGATAGCCGATGCAGGCGTCCTGCTCCACGCCGAGCGGATCGCGGTTCTGCGGTGGGCGGCACTTGACGATGTTCGCGATGTAGACCATCGTGCGGTCGAGACCGATGATGGCGAGCATATCGTCGAGCAGCTGCCCCGCCTTGCCGACAAAGGGCACGCCCTGCTCGTCCTCGTGCGCGCCGGGGCCCTCGCCGACGAACATTATCTCTGCCGTGCGGCTGCCGTCGCCGAAGACCACATTCGTCCTCGTTTCGCACAGCGAGCACTCGCGGCAGTTTTGACAGCGCTTTTCCAGTTCCTCCCAACGGTCCGCCATAGCTCATCCTCCCTCTTTTTCTTCTGCCGCCTATGGTATCACGTTTTTCCATTCTTTGCAACGCCGCGGCGGCGCATTTTTCCGGTTCGAGCGGGCAAACTGCGGTGCAGGAGGTGAACGGACGCGATGACGTATTTCTGGTATTTTCTCGGCTACGGATTTTTGGGCTATCTGCTCGAAAAGCTCTTCGCGGCTCTCACGCACGCGGAGCACCGCGTGCGGAAGGGCTTTCTGCTCGCGCCCGTCTGCCCCGTGTACGGTCTTGCAATGTGCGCCGTGCTCGCGCTGGGCGCGGATCGCATCGGCCCGCTCTGGGAGCTCGCGCTGCTCTGCAGCATCACCGCAACGACGGCGGAATACGCCGTTCATCTTTTCTGCGACGCCGTGCTCGGCGTGCGCTTCTGGGACTACAGCGCGACAAAAACGGACGTCAACGGCCGTATCTGTCTGCCGTTCTCGCTCGCGTGGGGCGTGCTCGGTGCGCTCGCCGTGCGCCTCGTGCAGCCCGCGCTGGCGGCTCTCGCCGCTGGCATTCCGTCCACCGTGACGAACACCGTGCTGCTCTGCCTCGGCATCGACGCGCTGTGGAGCACCGGCGTGCTGCTGCGCTGGGGCGACATTGATCTGCTCGCCCCGAGCCGCCTGCGGCGGAAATACCGGACGGTATAGAAAAAAGCGTGGGCTGTGCCCGCGCTTTTCGTTTAACCGTTATGCCGCTCGATCCACTCCCACAGATCGTCGTAGACCTGCGCGCGGCAGTCCTCGTTCAATATCTCGTGGCGCAGGCCGGGATAGAGCTTCAGCTCCGCGTCGCGCACACCGGCGCGGCGGAAGCTATCGTAAGCCGCGCGCACGCCCTTGCCCATGCCGCCCACGGGGTCGCGGTCGCCGGAGATGAAGAGCACGGGCGTCGCCATGTTCATGTGCCGCAGGTTGGCGGGCTTCTTGATGAACGCCATGCCGTCAAGCAGCTCGAGGAACAGCCCCGTGCTCGCCATGCCGCCGCAGAGCGGATCGGCGATGTAGGCGTCCACGTTTTCCTCGCTCACGCTCAGCCAGTCGTAGCCCGTGCGGTTAGGCGCGAAGGCCTTGTTGTAGGTGCCGAAGGCGAGCTTTTCCACGACGTCGCTCGCGTTCTCGCGCCCGACCTTCCTTGCCAGTACGCTTGCGAGCGCCTTGCCGCCGACGAGCATCGCGTCGGGATTCTGCCCCGTGCCCATCAGGATCGCGCCCTTGACCGTGCCGGGATAGCGGATGAGGTAGGTGCGTGTGAGGAACGAGCCCATGGAGTGACCCATGATAAAGTACGGCAGCTCCGGATAGGCTTCGCCGGTCCGGCAGCGGAGCGTGTACATATCGTCCACGACGTGCTGCCAGCTTCCTTTTTCGCCGAAGTAGAGCCGCGGTGCGCCCTTGGCGACCGACTCGCCGTGGCCGAGGTGGTCGTTCGCCACGACCAGGAAGCCGTGCGCGTTCAGAAAGCGCGCGAACGGCTCGTAGCGCAGCGCGTACTCCGCCACGCCGTGCGCGATCTGCAAAATACCGGCCGGCTCCCCTGCGGGGTGCCATTCGACCGCGTGGATGGCCGTCCTTCCGTCGGCGGAGGGAAAGGTAAATTCTTTTCGATTCTCCATAGCGCAAGGCTCCTTTGTATGGTATAATCCGAAAAATGGGTGATCTCAAGGCAGCGCCGCTTTCACTGTGCTGTCTTAGTATACCACGTCGCTTTTGGAAATAACAGGGGGTAATTATGGGCAGTTTCATTCTTGCGCTCGACCAGGGCACGACCAGCTCCCGCGCCATTCTCTTTGACCGCAGCGGCCGCGTCGCCGCGATGGCGCAGCAGACCTTTCCGCAGCACTACCCGCAGCCCGGCTGGGTCGAGCACGACCCGCTGGAGCTCTGGGAGAGCCAGCGCAGCGTGGCCGCGCAGGCGCTCCGCAAGCTCGGGCCGGACGCGCGCATCGCGGGCATCGGCATCACGAACCAGCGTGAGACGACGATCCTGTGGGACAAGGCGACCGGTGAGCCGGTGTACAACGCCATCGTCTGGCAGTGCCGCCGCACGGCGGGCATCTGCGATAAGCTCAAGGAAACGCCGGGCATGGCGGAGACGATCGCGGAGAAGACGGGACTGGTCATCGACGCCTACTTCTCCGGCACGAAGCTCAAATGGCTGCTCGACAACGTTCCCGGCGCGCGGGAGCGCGCCGAGCGCGGCGAGCTGCTCTTCGGCACGGTGGAAACGTGGCTCATCTGGCGTCTCACCGGCGGGGCCGCCCATGTGACCGACTACTCCAACGCCAGCCGCACAATGCTCTTCAACATCCACACGCTCACATGGGACGAGGAGCTGTGCCGGCTCCTCGGTATTCCCATGTGCCTGCTCCCCCGGCCCGTTTCCAACAGCGAGATCTACGGCACGGTCGTGCCCGGCATCGAGGGGCTGGAGGCGCTCGCGGGCATTCCGGTCTGCGGCGCGGCGGGCGATCAGCAGTCGGCGCTCTTCGGGCAGGGCTGCCACGAACGCGGGCAGGCGAAAAACACCTACGGCACCGGCTGCTTCACGCTGATGAACGTCGGCGGGCGCGCCGTGCGCTCGCGCGCGGGCCTTGTGACCTCGGTGGCGTGGAGCCTCGGCGGAAAAACGATCTACGCGCTTGAGGGCAGCGTGTTCAACGCCGGCAGCGCCATCCAATGGCTGCGCGACGAGCTGGGGCTGATCGGCACCTCGCATGAGTGCGACCTTCTTGCCGAGAGCGTGCCGGACGCGGGAGGTGTCTATCTCGTGCCCGCCTTCACCGGTCTCGGCGCGCCGTACTGGGATATGTACGCGCGCGGCTGCATCGTCGGCGTGACGCGTGGGACGACACGCGCCCACATTGCCCGCGCGGTACTCGAGGCCATCGCCTTCGAGGTGACCGACCTGATGAACGCCATGCGGCAGGACGCAGGCTGCGAGATCACCGTGCTGCGCGTGGACGGCGGGGCGAGCGTGAGCGACGTGATGCTTCGCTTCCAGTCCGACCTGCTGCGCATCCCGGTGGACCGCCCGCAGATGGTGGAGACGACCGCCTTCGGCGCGGCAGCGCTGGCGGGCCTTGCCGTCGGCTTCTGGCAGAGCATGGACGAGGTGCGCGCCCTGCGCGTGAGCGACCGCGTGTTCTCCCCCGAGCGGGCGCAGGCCGAGTGCGATGAAAAATACCGGCTGTGGAAGCGCGCGGTGAGCTGCGCCTGCGGCTGGATCGAAAAGGCATGAAATGTGCCGAACACTTTGGATAACGGACACAAAATATTTACATTCTCGTGCATTTCTCCGCTTGCAAGCGCGAGGGTGTGCGCGTATAATAGGGGCAACAGGAAAACCCCGCATAATAGAAAGGAGAAGAAGATCATGGCATTTTTTGAGGATCTGAGCAGGAAGGTACAGGACGTCGCGTTTGCCGCGGCCGAAAAGGGCAAGGAGGTCGCCGCCATCGCCAGCGAGAAGGCGCAGGACGCCGCCGACACCGTCAAGACCAACGTCGCCATCGCCGGCGAGCAGCGCGCCATTGAGAAGAACTACCGCGCCATCGGCGAGTGGTATGTTTCCGAGCTCAAGGGCGAGGCTCCCGAGGCGGTCGCCGACATCGTCGCCGCCATCCGCGCCAGCCAGGCGAAGATCGCCGCGCTGCAGGGCGAGGACGCGCCCGTCGAGGCCGAATGTGCCGACGTCACCGAGGCCGCTCCCGCCGAAGCGCCGGTCGAGGCGCCCGCTGAAGCGCCTGCCGAGGCTCCCGTTCAGGAGTAAGCGCACCGCACATAAAAAAGGAACGCAGCTGCACAGCAGCCGCGTTCCTTTTTTATGTCTTCTTACGCGAGGAAGCCCTTGAGGATGGTATCCTCCGCCTCCTCGGCGGTCAGGCCAAGGGTCTGGAGCTTGAGGAGCTGGTCGCCGGCGATCTTGCCGATGGCGGCCTCGTGAATGAGCTGGGCGTCCGTGGAGTTCGCCGCGATCTCGGGAATGGAGCGGATCTTCGCGCTGCCCATGATGATGGAGTCGCACTGCACATGACCGAAGCACTTCGCGTTGCCGACCATGCGGGGATAGAAGAGCTGGCTGGACTCGTCCTGCGCGACGGAGCGGGAAATGACGCGCCCGCGGGAATTTTCGCCGTCGAGCACGATCTCCATGTCGCTCGTGGCCTCCTGATGGCCGTGGGTGAGCAGGCGCTCGGTGACGACGCCCTCGGCATCCTTGCCGCAGACGATCTTCGTATAGCGCTTGGTGGAGTCGATGCCGCGGATCTGCACGGTGTCCATCTGGATGCTCGCGCCCTCCTCCAGATACACGATGGTCTGGGGATTCATAACGTTTTTGCCGTTGCCGTCTCCCTCGCCGTAATGCTTCTCGGAGTAGTGGACATGGGAATTTTTGCCGACGTAGAAGGTGTGTACGCCGTCATGGCGGCTCTCGTCGCAGCCGGAGTTGTGGATGCCGCAGCCGGCGACGATGTCCACGTCGCAGTCCTCGCCGATGTAGAAGTCGTTGTAGACCATCTCGGAAAGGCCGGTCTTGCTGATGATGACGGGGATGTGGCACTGCTCGCCCTTTGTGCCGGGCTTGATGCGGATGATGATGCCGCTCTTGCCCTCCGGCTGGGGGACGATCTCAATATGCTCGGTGGACTGGCGGGCCTCGCAGCCGCTGTCCTTACGGATGTTGAACGCGCCGACGGGCTTGCCCGTGAGGTCGGCGATCTTTTCCAGAAGGCGGGAGTCGATATCGGTCAACATAGTCTCGTCTCTCCTTTCTCAGCGGTTCAGCACGGGGCAGGAGCCGAGTGTATCGGCCATGATGAGGGGGAAGACCTCCTCGGTCGTGCCGCGGTGCCTGATCTCGCCGCCGCCGACCACGATGATCTCGTCGGCGAGCTGAATGATGCGCTCCTGATGGGAAATGATGATCATGCTCGCCGTGTGCTCACGGTGGAGCTGCTCAAAGGTCTCGGTCAGACGGGCGAAGCTCCACAGGTCGATGCCGGCCTCGGGCTCGTCGAAGATCATCAGCGCGGAATGACGCGCGAGCAGCGTCGCGATCTCGATGCGCTTGACCTCGCCGCCCGAGAGGGAGACGTCCACTTCGCGGTCGAGATAGTCGTTCGCGCATAGGCCGACCTGCGTGAGGTAGCGGCAGCACTTGTCCTTGCTGAGCTTGCTGTCGCCGCTGGCGATGGTGAGCAGGTCGCGCACGGTGATGCCCTTGAAGCGCGGGGGCTGCTGGAAGCCGTAGCTGATGCCGCGCTTCGCGCGCGCCGTGATGTCGAGGGCGGTGATGTCCTCGCCGTTCCAGAGGATCTGACCGCTCGTCGGCGTGACGAGGCCCATGATGACCTTGGCGAGCGTCGTTTTGCCGCCGCCGTTGGGGCCGGTAAAGACGATGAGCTTGCCGTCGGGAATGGTGACGCTGATGTCCTTCAAAATGGTCTGCTCACCGGTCTCCGGCGTGGAGACGGTGTAGCATATGTTCTTGAGCTCTAACATGAAAGTTCCTCCTGCTTGCCCTGGAGTTTATCTGAAGTATACCGCTTTCCGGAGAAACAGAAAGTTGCAAATGCCACATTTTGCCGCTTTCTCCGCAAAAAATCACCCGGAATATCAAAACGCTATATAGTTTACCAGCTTTTGCAAAAAAAATCAATGAAAAGTGACGAGCCCGCCCCGCATAGGATAGGGAAGAAAAACGAGGAGGGACCGATCTATGGAAAATGAGCTGTCCGCGGCGCAGAACGCCGCATACGATTACCGGCGCTGTGCGCGCGTCTGGCAGCGGGTGGATCCGACGCTGAACCCCTATCCCGACGTCCGTGCCACGGCGGCGATGGCTGCCGACACGCCCGGCGACGGTCTGAGCGCCGCCGAGCGGAACGCCGAGCTGACGCTCCCGGGCGCGCAGGCGGACCCCTGCTGCATGGGCACGGCGGCGCTGGAGTCGCTGGAGGTGCTGCAGGGCTTCATCCGCGAGGAGCTCGCCGACCGGAGGACCTATCTTTTCCTCGCGCGGCGCGCGCCGACGGCGGAGGCGCGGCAGGTGTTCCGCGCCATCGCGTCGGACGAGGGACGGCACGCCCGGCGTCTTCTCGCCGCAGTCTATCTCATCACGGGCGAGCGCTATTGCCCCGCGATCTGCTATCCTCCGCTGCGCTGCGACAGCTACTGCGCCGCGCTGCGGGAGCGGTATCACGAGGAGGTCTGCGGCGGCTTCAACTACCGCCGCGCCTCGCAGGAGACGCTCGACCCCTGCTTACAGCAGCTCCTGCTGGCGTTTTCGCAGGATGAATACCGCCACGCGAACGCCATGCTGTGCCTGCTTTCGGGCGTGATGTAGCAAAGGAGGGAAAGGCCGCGGCCTTTCCCTCCTGTTCCTTTTTGTGCTTATTCCATCGAAATGATATAGTAGTACACCGGCTGGCCGCCGCTGACCACATTGATCTCCGCGCCCGGGCAGAGCCGGCCGAACTGCTCGCCGGCCTTCCGTGCGTCCTCCTCGCTCACGTCGGAGCCGTAGAAGAGGTTGACGAACTCCGCGCCGCGGCTGTCCGCCTCGGCGGCGAGCTTTTCGAGCACCGCGCCGATGCTGGTGTCCGTGTCAAAGAGCTTGCCCTCGAGCAGCGCAAGGTAGTCGCCCTCGCGGATGGCGAAGCCGTCAAACTCGCTGTTGCGCGCGGCGTAGGTGATCTGCGCCGTGGTGACCGCAGAGGCGGCGGCGTTCATCGCCTGCTCGATGGTCGCGGCGTCCGTCTCGTCGGGGTCGACCGCCATCATCGCGCTGATGCCCTGCGGCACGGTCGCGGTCGGAATGACGATGACCTTCTTTTCACTCAGGCCCGCGCACTGCTGCGCGGCCATGACGATGTTCTTGTTGTTCGGCAGCACAAAGACCGTCTCCGCCGCGATCCTCTCGACCTCGGTCAAAATGCTCTCGGTGGAGGGGTTCATGGTCTGTCCGCCGTTCACGATGCCGTCCGCGCCGAGGTCAGCGAACACGGCGGCGAGGCCGTCGCCCGCGCACACGGCGAGGAAGCCGAAGGGCTTGAGCTCCTGCGGCTGCGGTGCAGGAGCGGCATGGTCGTGGCCGTCCTCCTCCAGATCGTCGGTGCTCTGCGCCTTGCGGCCCGCGGCAAGATCCTCGGCCTGCGTGCGCATATTCTCGATCTTGGCAAGCTCGAGCGTGCCGTATCTCTGCGCCTCGGTGAGCGCGACGCCCGGGGTGTCGGTGTGAACGTGGACCTTGAACGCCTCATCGTCCTCGCCGATCACAAGGCTGTCGCCGATGCTGTTCAAAAACTCGCGGAACGGCTCGATGGAGCGGTCGTCGATGCGGCGGACGATGAACACGGTGTCGAAGGCAAAGGTGATGTCCTCGTCGCCGACGGAGGCGAAGTCCGCCTTGTCGCGCGCGGCGTGCTCGGTCTCGAGCGTGGGCATGGCCTCGCCGCGCAGCGCCGCGAGCATTCCCTTCAGGATCACAAGGAAGCCCTTGCCGCCCGCGTCCACAACGCCGGCCTTCTTGAGCACGGGATTCATGTCTACGGTCTGACGCAGCGTCTCCTCGCCCTGTGCGATGGCCTGCTCAATGACGTACTCCACGCTGTTTTTCTCGGCGCTGGCCGCCATCGCGCGGTCTGCGGCGAGGCGGGAGACTGTGAGGATCGTGCCCTCGGCAGGCTTCATCACCGCGTTGTAGGCAGCGCTCACGCCCTCCTGCATGGCGGCGGCAAAGGTGCAGCCGTCCGCGGTGACGCAGCCCTTGAGGCTCTTGGACATTCCGCGGAAGAGCAGCGAGAGAATGACGCCGGAGTTGCCGCGCGCGCCGCGCAGCAGAGCGCTGGCGGTGATGGATGAGGCGAGGTCCACGGTCGCGGGGCTGCGCTTTTGCAGCTCCTGCGCCGCGGCGTGCATGGTCAGGCTCATATTGGTGCCCGTGTCGCCGTCCGGCACGGGGAAAACGTTGAGATCGTTGATGCTCTGTTTTTCCTTGGCGATCGAGGCCGCGCCGAAGATCAGCATCTCCTGGAAAACAGGCCCGGTAATGGTATCGTGCATAGGAAAGGTTCCTCCTCTTGTTTACATGGTCATGCTGTCGACGCAGACATTCACGCCGCGCACGACCGCGCCGGTATTCTCGGTGACAAGGTAACGCACCTGACCGATGATGGCCTGGCAGACCGCCGAAATGTTCACGCCGTGCTCGACAACGATGTGCAGCTCGATGGAGATCTCATGGTCGTCGTGCTGCGTGATGTGGACGCCCTTGCTCATCGCCTCGCGGCGCAGCAGGTGGACGATGCCGTCCGTCATGGAGCGGTAGGCCATGCCCTTCACGCCGAAGCAGCTCGTCGCCGCCGCGCCGGTGATGCTCGAGAGCGCGGTGTCGCTCACGAAGACGCTGCCCTTTTCGTTTTTCAGTTCTATCATATTCGCGCATCCTTTCTGCAAAGCTGCGTTTGGAAAATCGTTTCCGTCATTGCGTAATCAATGGTATTATATACGATACCGGGGAGAATAACAAGAGAAATTTACGTTTCTGCGCCCTTCGCGCGAAGACGGGCGTTTTATGCAGCCGCGGCGAAATGCCCAAAGCGGCCAATCTTAACACAATTGTAACACTTTTCCATGCTATACTACGGTATGATAAGATCATATCCGGAAAGGAGCTTTTGCCTTGTATCGCAGCAAACTCAACGAAAAATTACAGGAATCGCTTGCCGCGGTGCTGCCCATCCTCGCCATCGTGCTGATCCTGAGCTTCACCATCGCCCCGCTCCCGACGAGCGTGCTGATGGCGTTCCTCTTCGGCGCGGTGCTGCTGGTGGTGGGCATGATGTTCTTCTCCCTCGGCGCGGAGCTGGCCATGTCGCCGATGGGCGAGCGCGTGGGCGCGTGCATCACCAAGACGCGCAGGGTCGGCATCATGCTGACGCTCGGCTTTCTGCTGGGCTTTCTCATCACCATTTCCGAGCCGGACCTGCAGGTGCTCGCCAATCAGGTACAGGCCGTGCCGAATATGGTCCTCATCGTCACCGTGGCGGTCGGCGTGGGATTGTTTCTCTGCTTCGCCATGCTGCGTATGCTGCTCTCCGTCCCGCTCAACACGATGCTGGTGGGCTTCTACATCGTGGTCTTTGTTCTCGCCATGTTCGTGCCCAAGGATTTCCTTGCCGTGGCGTTCGACTCCGGCGGCGTGACGACCGGCCCGATGACCGTGCCGTTCATCATGGCGATGGGCGTCGGCGTTTCCGCCATCCGAAGCGATAAGCACAGCGCGAACGACAGCTTCGGCCTCGTCGCGCTCTGCTCCATCGGTCCCATCCTCGCGGTGCTCATTCTGAGTCTCATCTTCCGGCCGGACGGCGGCAGCTACACCCCCGTCGTCATCCCCGAAATCGGCGACAGCGCCGCGCTCTGGCAGCTCTTCTTCGTCGCCTTCCCGACGTATTTCAAGGAGATCGCCGTCTCGCTTCTCCCCATCGCGGCGTTCTTCGCGGTGTTCGATCTTGTCTCCCTGCATCTCGAGCGCAAGCAGCTCATCCGCATCGGCGTGGGCCTTGCGTATACATACCTCGGGCTCGTCATTTTCCTCACCGGCGTGAACGTCGGCTTCATGCCCGCGGGCAACTACCTCGGCAGCGTCATCGCGGGACTTTCCTGCAACTGGATCATCATTCCCATCGGTATGCTCATCGGCTACTTCATCGTCATGGCCGAGCCGGCGGTCTACGTTCTCATGCGGCAGGTCGAGGAGCTGACCGACGGCGCGATCCCCGGCAGCGCGATGAAGCATTCGCTCTCCATCGGCGTAGCCGTCTCGGTCGGTCTTGCGATGATCCGCGTGCTGACCGGCATTTCCATCTTTTACCTGCTCGTGCCGGGCTACGCCGTCGCCATCGCGCTCTCGTTCTTCGTGCCGAAGCTCTTCACCGCCATCGCGTTCGACTCCGGCGGCGTGGCCTCGGGCCCCATGGCGACGACCTTCCTGCTGCCCTTTGCGATGGGCGCGTGCTCGGCGGTCGGCGGCAATATCGTGACCGACGCCTTCGGCGTGGTCGCCATGGTCGCCATGACGCCGCTCATCACCATTCAGGGCTTGGGTCTCATTTACCGTCTGCGCACAAAGCATGGTGCAGTGGCTCCCGCCCCCGCGGTCTCCGGCGATGCGTTCGCCTTGGACGACCTCGCCATCATCGACCTGTAAGGAGGGCGCAGCATGAGTGAATTATCCATGATGGTCACCATCACCGAGCGCAGCAAGCTCACGACCTTCCTCTCGTTTTACCGCGAACGGCAGGTGCCGGTGCAGTTCATCTCGCTGGCTCTCGGCACGGCGAGCAACGAAACGCTCAATTACCTCGGTCTCGAGCGCAGCGACAAATGCGTGTTCGCGAGCTTCGTCACCGACGAGAAATGGGAGGAGCTGCGCCGCGGCCTGCGCCGCGAGCTGCAGATCGACGTGCCCGGCATGGGCATCGCCTTTACGGTCCCGCTCAGCTCCATCGGCGGGCGGCGCGAGCTGCAATTCCTGACCGAGCACCAAAACTACCAAAAGGGGGAGGAATCCACCATGAAGGACACGAAATACGAGCTTCTGGTCGTCATCGCCAACCACGGCTACAGCGATCTGATCATGGACGCGGCCCGCGGCGCGGGCGCGGCGGGCGGCACGGTCATCCACGCCAAGGGCACCGGCATGGAGGGCGCGGAAAAATTCCTCGGCATTTCCCTTGCCGCCGAAAAGGAAATGATCTATATCGTCGTCCACCGCGACAAGCGCAACGACATCATGTCCGCCATCATGCGCGACGCGGGCATGGCGAGCAAGGCGAAGTCCATCTGCTTCACCCTGCCCGTCTCCGCCACGGCGGGCCTGCGGCTCATCGAAGAGGACTGAGCCGCCGCACACGATCAAAAAGAGGTTGGAAAGCCGCTTGGCTTTCCAACCTCTTTATTCTTTCAGCAGTTTCATGCGTTCGCGGTGGTCCTTACCCATAGAGCGGCGCTGCCCCTGCCGCCTTCAAAATATCACCGAGACTCTCGCTGAGCAATCTCGTAGTGAATATTGATCATTCCGCCATTGGTGCCGGGCACTACTTTAAATTCATATTCTTTGTCCGCACCAAACCGGCCTTGAGTCACTTCAACATAAATATGTCCGCTTTCACCCTTCTCGAAGGTTTCCTCACTCCGGCCATTGATGGTTGCCACAACGGGACCGCTTCCCTTGTTTTCTACATACAAACCAACATATTTTCCGTTGTCCTTATTCAGCTTTTTGGACACACTCAGTCCGGTATTATTTTCGATATTGCCACTATCAATAAACAAATCAAGTGGCATAAGCCAGTTATCCTCAAGAGCTATCGGAGTTACCGCGTCAGCAGTAACAATTTTAGGGTTTGCTTCACCGATTGTATTTTCCGCTTCGGATAATTTATCAACGCTGCTCGGTGTGGCATTACAGCCTGCCGACCCAAGCACACAAACCAATGCTAAAAGCACTGCTATCAATTTTTTCATGCACTCACGCTCCTTCAAGCTATATATTCCGTCTCATTTATTATACCGTACTCACCGCTCAAAGTCAAGACTACCGAATCATCCCCATCCAAAGCCGCACCCAAGCGCATGGGGTAATATGCACAAAAAGCGCTCACCCGCGCAGCAGCTTCATGCGCTCGCGGTGGTCCGGCAGGATGCTGCCGAGCAGGGCGTAGAAGCCCGCGCCGTGGTCGTGATGCGCGATATGGCAGAGCTCATGCACCACCACGAGGTCAATGGCCTCGTCGGGGTACTGCATGAGCCGCCAGGAAAAGCAAAGGCTGTTCCGGCTGTTACAGCTCCCGAAGCGCGTTTTCGCGCCGGTGATCTTCACGCCGGTCGGCACAAGGCCGGTCACGCGGCTCCAATGCGCCACGCGCTGCGGCAGCTCGGACCTCGCGCGCGCAAGGAGCGCTTCGCGCTCGGCCTCTGTCGGCTCGGGATGCGCGGCAAGGCGTTCTGCCTGACGGGTGCGGGCGCGGGCGAGCCATGCTTCGTGCGCGGCGACAAACGCGTCGATCTTCTCCACGCCGAGCCTCAGCGGCGCGTGGACGACCACCGTGCCGTCGCGCTTCAGCTCCATCGAGAGCGTTCGCCGCCGTGAACGGACGAGCGTATAGTCCGTCATTCCCCGAGATAGGTGAATCGGCGGTAGGTCTTGCCGTCGCGCTCGACGGTTTCGTTCCACATGGCGGCGGGGCGCACCCACAAGCCGAACTCCCCGTAGAGCGCGCGATAGACGACCATATCCTCCAAGGTTTCGCTGTGCTTCGCAAGGCCGACGACCTCGTATTCGTTGCCCTTGAAGTGGCGGTAGCGGCCTAATTTGATGGGTTCCATATTCTTTCCTCCTTTATGCGTCACATTCCTCAAGATAGCATTTGCGGGCGCTGCGCAGCACATAGAGCGCACAGACGGCAAGCCACAGCTCGACCGGGAAAAGCTGCTTGACATAGCCGAACTGGTAGAGCGCGGCGGGCATATCGAAAATCGCGTGCAGGCCGATGGCGAAGGCGAGATAGCCGCGCTTTGCGCGGCTCCGCGCCGCGGCAAACACAAAAACGGAGAGCGAAATGTGCAGCAGCATCGCGCTCACGCGCTCGAGACAGGCGAGCAGGCAGTAGCCGACGGTGTATTTGCCGAGGGAAGCGGCGACGGTCTGCGCCGTCTCCGCGCTGCCGGCGAGCTTCAAAAGCGCGTCCGTGTCGCCCGCGTTCCAACAGAGGGCGAAGACAAGATAGAGCGCCATCGACGCAGCGGAAACGGTCATCGCCTCGATGCCGCCGTGGCCGATGCCCGCCGTGACGGCGGCAGCACGCCCGTCATAACGGCGCATGACGGTCTTATACATGCAAAAGCGGCCGCACTCCTCGAAAATGCCCGCTGTCAGCGCGCCGTAGAGCATATAGAGCCACGGGCTGCTCAGGATCGCGCGGGAAACGGCATTGTCGGAGAGGATGCAGAGGTAGTGCAGTCCCATCTCCAGACCCCGCGCAAAGAGGAGAAAGGCCAGCGCGCCCCAGAGCGCGGGCAGCAGGCGGACACGCTCGGTCCTGCGCCACCAAATCAGAATGCCGATGGGCAGCAGAGCGCAGAACGCCGCAGCCGCGCCCATCGCAATGAGCGACGAGGTCGGAACAGTCATTGCGCTCCCCCCTTCTCATGGCGGCGGTAGTAGAGATAGGAATACAGCACCGGAATGCCCACCGCCAGCGCAAGGAGAACAACGGTCACCGTCGGCCCGTGCAGGCGCAGCAGCGCAGACAGCAGCATCAGCAGTCCCGCGGCGACCCAGGTAAAGCCCGCGGCGCGGTGCGTGCGGGTCCAGTTCTCCTCGCTCGCAAGTGTCCACGGCAGCTTGATGCCCATGATGCGGTTCCGCCGTATCTTCGGCAGATAGTTGCCGAGGATAAGGAACAGCAGCCCCACGAACACCGGCACCACGGTGCTGATGTGCATTTCATAGCCCAGCCCCGTGCCAAGCGTGAGCGCACTGCCAAGCAGCGACATCGCGGGACAGATCCACAGCATCACCGTCCGCAGCACAGGATTCATATTCCTGTTCGTCCCGTGGCTCTCGGCGTAAAAGCAGATGAGGTGCAGCGCCAAAATAAACAGCGGCAGGCCGAACACCGTGGCGGCACGCGACGACCAGCCGTTTGCCGTTCCGTCAAAGCCCCAATGCGTCGCCATCGTTTCGGGCAGGCGCGGATAGAGCGCCACGCCCGTAAGCAGCGGCAGCAGGCAGACCAGCGAGGTCAGCAGCAGTTCTTTTTTGTTTATCTTCATGATTCCTTCTCCCCCCTCAAATCCTGTAACCACAGCAGCACCTCCTCCAAAACGGAGGCGTTGAGGCTGTAGTAGATAAAGTTCTTCTCGCGGCTCTCAAAAATGAGTCCCGCCTTCTTGAGCTGGGCGAGGTGGTATGAGACCGTCGCCGCCGTCATGTCAAAGCGGCTCGCGATGTCGCCCGCGGTCATGCGCCCGCCCTTGAGCAGATTCAGTATCTCGCGCCGCACGGGATCGCCCAGCGCCTTCATGGTTTCACTCAGGCCCACGCCGCTCACCCCTTTCATGGTATTTAGAAAAATTTCTAAATAGAGAGTAGCACCATCTCGCCGGAATGTCAAGCGGTATTTAGAAAAATTTCTAAATACCGCTTTGCAGAAAGGGAGCCGTCCCCCGGCGGAGAACGGCTCCTCTGATCTTGCTTTTACTGCTTTGCGCCCGCGAGCAGGTCGATGCCCATGGTGTAGCTCTCGAAGCCGTGACCGCGGATCTGCGCGATGCAGACCGGCGCGGTGACGGAGAGATGGCGGAACTCCTCGCGCTTTTCAATGTCGGAGATGTGGACCTCCACCACCGGAACGGTGATGGCCTTGATGGCGTCGCGGATGGCGTAGCTGTAGTGCGCGTAAGCGCCGGGGTTGATGACGATACCGTCGAACATCCCGTCCGCCTCCTGAATGGCGTCGATGATCGCGCCCTCGTGGTTGGACTGGAAGCACTCGACCGCGATGCCGCGGCTTTGGGCGTGGGCGTAGATGCGGGCGCAGAGGGCGGCGTAGTCCTCGCGGCCGTAGATATCCGGCTCGCGCTTGCCGAGCAGGTTCATGTTCGCGCCGTTGATGACCAGAATTTTCATGGCGTTTTCTCCTCTCCGTCCGCGCTTATTTGCCCTGCTGAGCAAGGAACGCGCGGTACTCCACGCTCTTGCGGTAGTAAAGCTCGCTGTTTTCCAGGCAGGACGCCTTCTGCTTGTCGTTCAGGGGCTTTGCGACCGCGGCGGGAGAGCCGACGAGCAGGCTGCCCGCGGGCGCGTCCATCTTGCCGGTCACGACCGCGCCGGCGGCAATGATGCAGTCGTCGCCGATCTTTGCGCCGTCGAGCACGATGGCGCCCATGCCGACGATCACGCGGTCGCCGACCGTCGCGCCGTGGACGATGGCGCCGTGGCCGACGGATACATCGTCGCCGAGGGTGCAGAGATTGTGGATCACCGCGCAGTCCTGAATGTTGCAGCGCTTGCCGATCTTGATGGGCTGCAGCTCCGCGCGGCAGACGCTGTTGAACCAGAAGGCGGTGCCCTCGCCGACGGTCACATCGCCGCAGACCACCGCGCCAGGCATGACAAGGACGTTCTCGTCCGTTTCAATGGGCTTGAAATTCATCGTGTTCTCCTCCGTTTTTCTCTGTATCTGCGCCCTTACAGGGCAAAATTTCCGCTGCGGAACACCGGCAGCTCGCGGCCGTCGTGCGTCGTGCCGGTGATGGAGAGGTCGGCGGTGCCGACCATGAAATCGACGTGCGTGAGCGAGTGGTTCAGCCCGTGGGCATTCAGCTCCTCGCGCGTCATCCGCTCACCGCCGGCGATGCACTCGGGGTACGCCTCGCCGAAGGCGAGGTGGCAGGAGGCATTCTCGTCGTAGAGCGTGTTGTAGAACAGCAGACCGCTGCTGCGGATGGGACTGTCGTAGGGCACCAGCGCGACCTCGCCGAAATAGCGTGCGCCGTCGTCCACCGCGATGGCGGCGTTCAAAACATCCTCACCGCGCGAGGCCTTAGCCTCAACGATGCGGCCCTCCCTCACGGTGAAGCGGATGTCTTCGATGATGCTGCCGTTGTTCACCAGCGGCAGCGCCGCGCAGACCGTGCCGTTGGCGCCCATTTTAAGGGGCGCGGTGAAGATCTCCTCGGTGGGCAGATTAGCGACGAAGCCGACGCCCGCAGGCGTTTCGGAGTTGCCCGCCGCCCAGAGATGATCGTCCGGCAGCTCGATGGTGAGGTCGGTGCCGAGGGAATTGGTGTAGTGCAGGCTCTTGAAGCGCAGCGCGTTGAGCTTTTCCTTGCGCGCGGTCAGCAGCGCGATGTGCTCGCGCCAGCGCGCCTCGGCGTTTCCGTCGCCGGTGACGCGCACGGTTTTCAGGATCGCGTCCCAGAGCGCGGCGACCGCGTCGCCCTCGCTCCGATCGGGGAAGACCTTCCTCGCCCACGCGGCGATGGGCGCGCCCGCGACGCACCACGGAAAGCCGTTCGCCATCTGGAGCCGGTCAAAGGTCTCACGCTCGGCGGACGAGGTGCGCTGCGCGGCGACGAGCCGCACGGGCGATACGCCCAGCAGCGTTTCGGGGTCCTCCGCGTCGATGCGCAGATAGGCCGCACCCTCGTTGGCGTAGTCGGTAAAGAACGCCCTGCGCCACGGGCGCGGCGTTTCAAAGGCGGCGTCCTGCGCACGCAGAAAGCGCTCGCGGGTGATATAGTCGTCCGTCCAGTTCAGCACGACCTCGCCCGCGCCGAGGTCATAGGCCGCCGACACGCACAGCCGCGCGAACGGCGCGCACTCCACGGGGGATGAGAGAATGAGCGTCTGTCCCTTTTGCAGGTTCAGTCCGACGGAAACGATCAGATGCGCATATTCGCGCAGCTTTTCTTCCACAAAAATACCTCCTTGAAAATTGGGTATGCTTACCCTACGGTGCTTTTCATAGGAACAGAATACCACGCCCCGCCGCGCTTGGAAAGGGGAAATTCGGCGGCAAGGCCGGAAAACTCAGATGCCCAGCAGGAGCGAGGCGAAGCGGAAATAGATGGCCAGTGAGATCGCGTCCACCACCGTGGTGATGAACGGCGAGGCCATGACCGCGGGGTCGAAGCCGATCTTCTTGGCCAGCAGCGGCAGCGTGCAGCCGACGAGCTTGGCGGCAAACACCGTGACGATCAGCGTCAGGCAGATGACCGCCGCCACCGTCATCGTGATGGGATTGCCGAAAATCATCTTATCCACCAGCAGCAGCTTGACAAAGTTCGCCGCGCTAAGCACCGCGGCGCAGAGCACCGCCACGCGGATCTCCTTCCAGATGACGCGGAGGAGGTCGGAAAACTCGATCTCATCGAGCGAAATGCCGCGGATGACCGTGACGCTCGCCTGCGAGCCGCAGTTTCCGCCGGTATCCATCAGCATGGGGATATAGGCGGTCAGGATAGCGCAGGCGCCGAGGGCGTCCTCGAATTTCGCGATGATCTGGCCGGTGAAGGTCGCCGAGACCATCAGCAGGAGGAGCCACGGGATACGGGACTTGAAGGTCTCGAACACGCTCGTTTTGAGATAGGGTTTGTCGGTCGGCAGCATGGCCGCCATCTTTTCGATATCCTCGGTGGCCTCCGCCTCCATGACGTCCATGGCGTCGTCAACGGTGATGATGCCGACGAGACGGTCTTCCTTATCGACGACCGGCAGGGCGATGAAGTCGTACTTCGAGAAGGTTTGGGCGACGTCCTCCTTATCCTCGAGGGTGCCGACGGAGATGACATGCGTCTCCATGATATCCTCGATGATATCGTCCTCGTCGGAGAGGAGGATCGTGCGCAGGGAAACGATGCCGAGCAGCTTGCGCGCGGGATCCACCACATAGCAGACGTTGATGGTCTCCTTGTCCGTGCCGGTGCGGCGGATGCGCTTGAGGGCGTCCTCCACCGTCATGTCTCGCTTGAGGTCGACGAACTCCGTCGTCATCAGCGCGCCGGCGGAATCCTCGGGATATTTCAGGATCTCATTGATGCTCTTGCGGGTGTCGGGGTCGGCGTGCTTCAAAATGCGCTTGACCACGCCCGCGGGCATCTCCTCGACGATATCGACGGCGTCGTCGAGATACAACTCGTCGAGCACCTCTTTCAGCTCGGTGTTGGAAAAGCCGCGGATGAGCATTTCCTGCACATCCGGCTCCAGCTCGACGAACAGCTCCGCCGCCGGCTCCTTGGGCAGCAGGCGGAACAGCAGCGGCAGCATCTCCTCGGGCAGATCGTCGAACAGGTCTGCGATATCGGCGGGCTCCAGCTCGACTAAAATGTCGCGCAGCGCCTTATACTGCTTTCGGCGGGTCATCTCCTCTATTTTCTCCAGCAGCTCGTCGCGGCGTTCTTCAAAATCGATCATGCGCTGTTCCTCCTTTCTCCAAAGCTGACCGGCGCGGGCCAAGGGATAAAAAAGCCCGCAGGCCTTCCTCCGGTACCAAGGCTGCGGGAGCGACAATGATAAAAATCGCGCTTTGCGATCTTCCCTACCGTTCAAGCTTTAGCATCACCAGGCGGTGAAACTGCATTAGATGGCACCTTGGTTTCGATGCCAACTGTTCAAACCCTCGCATCGTGTCTCCACGACTCTGCGGCAGCAGTCCATATCCTGATGGTAGCCTTACCTACCGGACGAATATTTATTTACTCTATCATAATATGCGCATTTTCTTTCTTTGTCAAGCATTTTCCCGATTTTTTCGGCCCGTTTTCCTCGCTGCGGCGGCGCGGAAATCTTTCTCTTTCCTTTTCGGGCTTGCTGTGCTATAGTATTGTTGTTTTTATAGGGCTTCGTGAAGAATAAACAGGGCGGAGGTGAGCGGGATTTGCTCGAGCGCGTGATGCACAACCGGTTTTTTCGCGGCACGGCGCTGTTCGTGCGTCGCTACTTCGACCACCGCGTGGCCCGCGACAGCGCGGCGCTGACGTATTACCTGCTCTTTGCGATGTTCCCGCTGCTCATCTTCCTGAGCAACCTCGTCGGCTTCTTCGCCGTGGACATTGAGGGCTTCCTGTGCCAGCTCGGCACCATCATCCCCGCCGAGGTGCTGGACCTGCTGATCCAGTACCTGCGCTACGTTTCGCGCGTATCGAGCCGAACGCTGATGACCTTCAGCCTGATCTTTTCCATCTGGTTCCCGATGCGCGCGGCCAACGCGCTGCTGCTGAGCGTGCGCAAGGCCTACGGCATGGGGCGTCCCACGCAGTTCCTCCGCCATCAGGCCAAGGTGTTCCTTTACACCATCTGCCTGATCCTCACGATCCTGCTCTCGCTGGTGCTCGTGACGGTGGGCCGCAGCGTGCTGAACCTCTGCGCGGACTACTTCCATTTCAGCGCCATCCTGACCGACGGCTTCATCGAGCTGTGGTCGACGCTGCGCTTCGTGTTCCTCGGCTGCATCGTCTTTCTCGCGCTCGCCGTGCTCTACGGCCTCGCACAGGAGACGCGGAGCGTTCACTACGTCTGGCCCGGCGTGCTCTTTTCGCTCACGGCCTGGATGGTCCTCTCGCTGCTTTTCTCGCTTTATGTGGAAAACGCGGCGAACTATTCCGTCATCTACGGCTCCATCGGCGCCATCATCGTGCTGCTGCTGTGGCTGTATCTCTCGGCGACCATGATGATCATGGGCGCGGAATTCAACAGCGTTCTGATGGAAATGAAGACCGCGCGCAGCTGAGGCGCGCGGATACCAAGGCTATTACGCGCCGCGCGGTGCGCGGCAGAACGGAGAACAAAGCATGAAGATCATCATTGTCGGTCTGGGCAAGGTCGGCTACGCCATTGCCCAGCAGATGGTCGGCGAGGAGCACGACCTGATTTTGGTGGACGAGAGCGCCGCCGTGATCGAGCACGCCGACGCCACGCTCGACGCCATGTGCGTCGAGGGCAACGGTGCGTGCGCGAGCGTGCTGCTGCGCGCCGGTGTGCGCGACGCCGACCTGGTCATCGCCGCCACGGCGGACGACGAGGTGAACCTCGTCTGCTCGCTGATGGCGAAAAAGCTGGGCGCCAAGCACACGGTCGCCCGTGTGCGCAATCCCGAATACTTCCGCGACGCGCCGATCCTGCGCCGCGAGATCGGTCTGGACATGATCATCAACCCCGAATACGCCGCCGCGCAGGAGATCGCGCGCATCCTGCGCGTGCCCGCCGCGTTCAGCGTGGAGAGCTTCGCCCGCGGCACCGTGGAGCTCATCGGCTTCCAGATCACCGAGCAGGACGGCATGGCCGGCAAGAGTCTGATCGAATACAACAAGCTTCATCCCAACGCGCTGCTGCTGTGCGCGGCCAAGCGCGGCGGCGAGGTGCTGGTGCCGAACGGTCACTTTGTCCCGCAGGCCGGCGACCGCGTTTACGCCATCGGCACACCGACCGAGACCGCCCGCGTGCTGCGCAGCATGGGCCGCGACACCTCGCCCATCCGCCAGCTGAGCGTGATCGGCGGCGGGCGCATCGCGCTCTACCTCGCCTGGGCGCTCGACGGCATGGGGATGCACATCACCATCGTTGAGCAGAACGAGGAAAAGTGCATGGCGATCGCCGAGAAGCTGCCGAAGGCGACCATCCTCCACGGCGACGGCACGGACCATGACCTGCTCGAATCCGAGGGCATCTTCGACGCGGACGCCTTCGTCTCCCTCACAGGGCGCGACGAGGAGAATCTGCTCATGGCGCTCACCGCGAAGGACTCCGGCGTTGCCAAGGTCCTGCCGAAGATGTCGCGCCCGAACTACACCGCGCTGGTGCACGACCTCGGCATCGACACCGTCATCTCCCCCAAGGACGTGACGGCCAGCCAGATCTCCAGCTACGTCCGCGGCCTCGCCAACTCGCAGGGCAGCGCCGTGGAGAGCCTGCATAAAATCCTCGGCGGCGCGATGGAGGCGGTGGAATTCACCGCGACCGGCGCGACGCACTTCCTCAATACGCCCCTCAAGGACCTGAACTTCAAGCCGGGGCTGCTGGTCGCCGCCATCGTCCACGGCGGCAAGCTCCTCATTCCCGGCGGCCACTCCATCATCTCGGAGGGCGACCGCGTGATCGTGGTGGCAAAATCTCTGTTCCTCAAGGACCTCAACGACATTCTGGTCCGTTGAGCCGCTGCACGGAGGAAGGCGCGACATGAACAAAAAGCTCATTTTCAAAATTCTCGGCATCATCCTGGGCATCGAGGGCGTGTCCCTGCTCATTCCCTTCGTCATCGCGCTCGTCTGCCGGGAAAATACCGCCGTCTTCGGCGTCACGGCGCTGCTCTGCCTCGCGGTCGGCCTGCCGCTGAGCCGGCTGCATACGGCCAAATCACGCCTGCAGAACCGCGACGGCTATGTCGCCGTGGCGCTCGGCTGGATCGTGCTGTCCGCCTTCGGCGCGCTGCCCTATGCGCTCAGCGGCTGCTGCGGCTATGTGGACGCGCTGTTTGAGACCGTTTCCGGCTTCACGACGACGGGCGCCTCCATCTTCGGCGCGCCGGCCTCGCTGCCGCGCGGCATCCAGCTCTGGCGCGCGCTGACGCAATGGCTCGGCGGCATGGGCGTTCTCGTCCTGCTGCTCGCGCTGATGCCGAAGCTCGGCGAGGGCAGCGTCAACCTGATGAAGGCCGAAAGCCCCGGCCCCATCTCCTCCAAGCTGCTGCCGCGCACGAACGACACGGCCAAAATGCTTTACAGCATCTACATTCTCCTCACGGCGGCGGAAACGCTCGCGCTCCGCGCGGCGCGGATGCCGTGGTTCGACGCGGTGACCACCGCGCTCACGACCATCTCGACCGGCGGCTTCTCCGTCCGCAACGAAAGCATCGCCTACTACCAGTCCTCGGCGGTCAACTGGATCATCGTGGTCTTCATGTTCGTCTCGTCGGTCAATTTCACGCTTCTGTTTCTGGCCGGTACACGGCGCTGGCGGGAGGTCCTGCGCAGCGACGAGCTGCGCGTCTACTCCGGCATCGTGTTCGGCTCGTCCGCGCTCATCGCGCTCGATCTTGTTCTCAAAACGGGCCGTTCCGTCGGCTCCGCCATCGAGCATGCGGCCTTTCAGGTCACAACGCTCATCTCCACCACCGGCTATTGCACAGAGGATTTCGACCTCTGGCCGCAGTTCAGCCGTCTTGTGCTGCTCGTTGTGATGTTCGCCGGCGGCTGCGCCGGCTCGACCGCCGGCGGCATCAAGGTCTCGCGCATCGTGCTGCTCTTCAAGGGACTCAAGCGCGACCTGCGCCGCATCCTGCACACGCGCGAGGTGCGCCCCATCACGCTCGACGGGCAGCGCGTGGAGGAGGATACCATCTCCTCCGTTTCCCTCTTCTTCTTTGCCTATATGATCATCCTCTTTTTCTCCGCGCTGATCGTCTCGCTCGACGAGCTGGATTTCACCTCCGCCTTCACGGCATCCCTGACCTGCATCAGCAATGTTGGCCCCGGCCTCGGCCTTGTCGGCCCGACGTGCAACTTCGGCTTTCTCTCACCGCTCTCAAAGCTCGTGCTCTCGTTTACGATGCTCCTCGGGCGACTGGAGATCATGCCCCTGCTCGTGCTGTTCCTGCCGTCCGTGTGGCGGAAAAAATAAATCTGTGTCAAAGCCGCTCCCACGGGTGCGGCTTTTCTCCGCAAATTTTGGTTGACAACCGTATACCTTTCTGCTATGCTGGACTCAGACAGGTATACAGCTGTATACCGAAAGGAGGAATGTCCCGTGTCCTGCAATCTGACCGACGCGGAGTGGAAGCTGATGCACCGTCTCTGGGAGCAGTCCCCGCAGACCATCACGCAGCTCACCACCACCCTGCGAGAGGAAACCGGCTGGGAGAAGCACACCGTCATCACCATGCTCACACGGCTGGAGGCCAAGGGCGCGGTGCGCCACGAGGCCGGCGGGCGCGCCAAGCAGTTCTATCCCGCCGTCGCGCAGAGCGACGCCGCCCGCGCAGAGACCGAGAGCTTTCTCGGCAAGGTCTACGGCGGAAGCCTCGGGCTGATGATGAGCGCCATGGTCGAGGGCCGTGCGCTCACGCGCGAGGACATCGACGAGCTGTCCGCCATTTTGGAGCAAGCGGGAGGGAACGCCAAATGAAAGAAATTCTGCTCACTTCCTCTGTTTTAATCCTTGCGCTGCTGGCGCTGCGGCAGCTGTTCCGCCGCACCGTCTCGCGCCGGATGCAGTACGCGCTCTGGCTTCTGGTGCTCGTGCGCCTGCTCGTGCCGGTGAACGTCGGCACACTGGCGCACAACGTTCTCTCGGCTGCCGCGCCGGTGCAGACCGTTGTGGAGGAGCGGCTGGATACCCCCGTGCTGTACGTTCAGGACGGCACGGAGCGGCGCCCCGCACAGCTTTTGCCCGGCAAGGAGTCGCAGGGTGACCCGCAGTCTCCGCCGTCCGACGCAGCGCAGAGCGCCCCCGCCGACGAATATTCTATCGTGACACCGACCTACCGAACCGTCACGCTCGCCGAGGCGCTCACCTATGCTTGGTACGCCGGAATGGCCGGCGTGGGCGCGTGGTTCCTTTTCACCAACCTGCGCTTCGCCCGCGCGCTGCGCAAGGCGCGCACACCTTACCGCGTCGAGGGCTGCCGCTATCCGGTCTATCTCGTATCCGCGCTGCCCTCGCCGTGCCTGTTCGGTGTGCTGCGCCCCGCCGTTTACCTGAACGAAAAGGCGCTGCAAAGCCCCGACGCCCTGCGCTTCGTGCTCGCGCACGAGCAGACGCACGCGCGGCACCTTGACCCGCTGTGGTCGCTGCTGCGCGGCGTGTGCCTGACCGTCTACTGGTTCGATCCGCTCGTGTGGCTCGCGGCGGTGCTCTCGCGCGAGGACGGCGAGCTGGCCTGCGACGAGGGGACGCTCCGCGCGCTCGGCGCGGACGAGCGCACCGCCTACGGAAAAGCCCTGCTCGCGCTCGTGCCTGTGTGCGATAAGCCGCAGAACCCGCTGCTCGGCGCGACGACCATGACCAGCGGCAAAAGGAGCCTCAAGGAGCGCATCACACGCATCGCGGAGAACCGGCAGGCCAAGGCCGCGGCGGTGTTCGCCGTCGTCGCGCTCGCGGCGCTCGTGTGCGCGGTGAGCTTCACCGGCGCGCCGGATACGACGCCCGAGGTCACGCAGGAATGGTACGACGCGGGCTTCACGACCGAGGACGCGCAGGCCTGTCTCGAATTTCTCGACTGGGCAGAGGGCTTCGACGGTGACAACGTAGCCGGCGCTTCATGGATGGCCGACGGGGAAGCAAGCCTGAACACGCTTGAGCCGCGTGCGGAGTTTGCTCGTGTGGTGCGGAATATCCGCATGGAGGAGCTTTCTCCATTCACGGACTCCGACGAGAAAACGCTCTATATGCTCGGTTTCAACGACGGACGCGCAAGCTATGGCTTTGGGATGCACGAGGGCGGGCGAATTACGCTGATCGCCCCAAAAGAGGTTGAAGACAAAGGTGAGACGCTCCTCTACAAAACATCCGTCGCCGTCGTGGACAACGCGGAACTGACACAAGCTCTGTACCGATTGCTCCGCCCCGCACTTCTTGACAATCTGACGGAGGCCGAGCGCAGCGTCGTCGACGAATTTCTGCACTGGGCGCAAGCTCTGCGCGCAGAGGACATCCTCAACCTGCATTTCCGCGACGGCAGCGGCTCGCGCTTTCTTCTTGACGAGGAGCTGACCTCGTTCACGGCGCAGCTCGTGCCAGCCCTCAACGCCCTCACTGAGGCGGACCTCTACACGCAGCAGGGCTACGGCGACAGCGCGTACTACACGCTCTCCGTCATCACGCAGGACGGCGAACGGTACACCTTCTTCTGCGGCTTCGACCGCGTGCGGCTCCTGCATCCCACCTTTGAGCCGGGGCTCTCCTCAAGCTATCCCAGCGACCGCCCGACGCTCTGGATCGACAGTCCCGCGCTGATGGCGTGCCTCGACAGTCTGGAAGCCTCGCCCGCGCCTTTGCCGGACTTTGAGACCGCCGCACCGACGCCGCTCGCGGACATCCTGCCCGCGCGGGAGCCGTGGCTGACCATTCCCCTTGCCGGGAAGGCACAGCGCATTGCCGACCGCCGCATCCCCTCCGATGCCCTTGACTGGCTCACGCAGATGGACATGGACGGCGACGGCGTGTGTGAGATCGTCAACAGCTCCGATTTCCCCGCGATCTACTACAAGCGCGGCGGTCAGCTCTACGGCGTCGACCTCAAGAGCGTCATCACCGCCGCGTGGCCGGAGATGAGCTACTGGGATTACACATTTCCCGCCAGCCGCTCGATCCTCCTCGGCGGCTTGTCTGCGGGCGACGCTCCCGGCGATGGGGTCAACTTCACGCGCTATCTCTATTTCGACGGTGAAAGTCTGCTGCTCTACAAGCCAGACCGCAGCCACACCGACCACGTCGCCGACGCGACGCTTGCTGACCCGAGTGTTCCCGCTGAGGTCGCCGCGCGGGCAAAGCAGCTTGTTCGGCAGCGGTACGACACCCTTGCGGGCAGCGCCGCGCAGTACGACGACTGGTACACAGACGTCTCCTTCCTCGGTGCGGAGACCCGCTATGAGGGTCTGACGCTGGAGGTTTACAGCTTCAGCCAGCATTACCACGCGCAAAAGCCGGAAAAAATCCTGCTCGCGGGCGGCACTGAGGTGGACGAGGACGGCTGGGCCATTCTGGACGGCGACACGGTCCTGGACGGTCCCTATATCGTCTGCCTCATGGACGGCGGCACGCGGCGCATGTTAGAGGGCAGCATGAGCGGCGATTGCAGCACGGGCAGCCCCGCTTATTATTCCGATCTGACCGCGCTGCTGGCGAAAAACAATGTCCTCCGCCCCGACGCTCTGGACGGCGGCAGACTGAACGAGGTGATGAGCAGCAGCGGCATCAGCTTCCTCAACTGGTTGGGTCAATACGACGACACCGAGCAGGATCGCGCGCTCGAAAGGCTGAGCGCCTACCGCGCCTCGCTCACCGACAGCTACGACCTCGATATGTTCTCCCGCATCGTCGCCTATCTGCTCGGCGACCGTGACGGCCTGACCGACGCGGGCCGCGCCGCGCAGGAGCGCTTCCGCGCGAAATTCGGATAAACGGCCAAACGGCAATTTTGTGCATTTTTTTCGAGAGCCGCCCTTGCAAAGGGCGGCTCTTTGCGGTAGAATAATCAAACTGCCGCCTTGGCGGCGGTCAAGTTTATCAACAAATGAGGTGTTCAGAAAGCATGAAACGCGAATCCTTCCGCTCCCGTCTGGGCTTCCTGCTGGTGAGCGCGGGCTGCGCCATCGGCATCGGCAACGTGTGGCGCTTCCCTTACATCGCCGGCAAGAACGGCGGCGGCTACTTCGTTCTCTTCTACCTGCTCTGCCTGCTCGTGATGGGCGTGCCCGTGCTGACGATGGAACTGGCGGTCGGCCGCGCGAGCCGCAGGAGCGCCGTGCTCTCCTATAAGACGCTGGAAAAGCCCGGTCAGAAATGGCACATCCACGGCTGGTTCTGCCTGCTCGGCTGCTACCTGCTGATGATGTACTACACCACCGTCTCCGGCTGGATGGTCAGCTACTTCGGCAAGTTCCTCACCGGCGCGTTCCATTCCGGCATGAGCACGGATGAGGTCGCGAGCGCCTTCGGCGCGATGCTCTCCTCCCCCGGCGAAATGGCGCTCTGGGCCGAGGTCGTGGTCGTCGCGGGCTTTCTGGTCTGCTCCTTCGGCCTGCAAAAGGGCCTTGAGCGCGTGACGAAGGTCATGATGCTCTGCTTGCTGGCGCTCATTCTCGTGCTCGCCGTTCACAGCCTGACGCTCTCCGGCGCGGCAGAGGGCATGAAGTTCTATCTGGTCCCCTCGATGGATTCCATCCGCGAAAACGGCTTCGGCAGCCTTGTCACCGACGCGATGAATCAGGCGTTCTTCACGCTCTCGCTCGGCATCGCCGCCATGGAGATCTTCGGCAGCTACATGAGCGACGCGCACACCCTGCCCGGCGAAGCCGTGCGCATCTGCGCGCTCGACACCTTCGTGGCGCTGATGGCGGGCACCATCATCTTCCCAGCCTGCTTCACCTTCGGCGTGACGCCGGACAACGGCCCCTCCCTGATTTTCCAGACGCTGCCGCCGGTCTTCATCAACATGGCGGGTGGGCGCTTCTGGGGCGCGCTGTTCTTCCTGTTCATGATCTTCGCGAGCTTCTCCACCGTGCTGGCGGTGTTTGAAAACATCCTCGCCATCTGCATGGACACCTTCGGGATCAGCCGCAGGAAGGCCGTGCTCATCAACGGCATCCTGATCGCCGCTCTCAGTCTGCCCTGCGTGTTCGGCTACAACATCTGGAGCGACTTCCGTCCCATCCTCGGCAAGGACGTGCTCGACAGCGAGGACTTCCTCGTGAGCAATCTCCTGCTGCCCATCGGCTCGCTCGTCTACCTCCTCTTCTGCGTGACGAAGTGGGGCTGGGGCTTCGACAGGTATCTTGCCGAGGCCAACAAGGGCTCGGGTCTCAGGTTCGCCCGCTGGCTCAAGCCCTACTTTCAGTGGGTGCTGCCGATCCTGATCGTCATCATCCTGCTGCAAGGTCTCTAAACAGTGCAGAAAACCGGCGTCCGTTTCAAGCGGACGCCGGTTTTTTGTTGTGTCTATTACGCAGCCGGTCCCGTCTCCGCGCGGGAGACTGCGGTGAAGTAGCTGTGACCGAAGCAGTCGTGGCTCACGCCGGCGAGCCCCTCGCGCAGGAGGTAGGCTGTACCGGAGAAGCAAAGCGGCGAAACAGCGCTGTCCTCAAGCAGCATCGCCTCCGCGTCGTGCAGGAAGGCCGCGCGGGCGGTCAGGTCGCCGGTCGATTCCGCCACGCCGACGAGCAGGTCAAAGGTGTCGTTGCGGTAGCCGCAGACGTTGCTCTCCGACGTGCCGCGGAACGGCAGCAGGTACTCCATCGGATCGTCGCAGCGAGCCGTGAGCGTGGTGAGCGCGAGGTCAAAATCACCGGCGGCGAGCGCCGCGTCAAGCTCCTCGGCGCTCACGCCCACCAGCTCGACCGCCACGCCCGTGGCGGTCCTCCACATATTGAACAGACTCAGCGCCGCCGCGCGCGTCTGCTCCCCCTCCACAAAGAGGAAGCGGAGCGTCGGCAGGCCCGCGCCCTGATAGTGTCCGGCAGAGGTCATCAGCCGCGCCGCCTCGGCGCTGCGCTCGGCATAGCCCTCGGCGTTCGCCGCGCAGAGCGCGCCGCCCGCCGTGCGGAAGTCCTCCCCGCTCTCGGGCGCGTCGCTGATGCCGTCGGGCACACAGCCGGTCGCCGCCGTCGCCGTCACGCCGAGCTGTTCGGCGAGCGCCGCGCGGTCGATGGCAAGGTCAAAGGCACGGCGCAGCTGCGCGTCGGAGAAGGTGTCGGTCAGATGGTTGTAGAGCACACAGACCGTCTCCGCCAGCGGAGCGGGCTGCCACGTCTCATCCTCCGCCAGCTGCTCGATGGCCGCGTAGGGCAGCTTCGCGGTGTAGTCCAGCTCGCCGGCAAGAAGCTGATCGTAGTTCGTCTGCGCGTCCGTCTCGAAGCGGAAGCAAATGCTGTCCGGCACGACGAGCTTGCTCTCGTAGTATTCGCCGTTTCTCTTCGTCTGAAGCTGCGCGGCCTTTACCCATGTGCCCACGGTATAGGGGCCGTTCGTCACGATGTCGGCGGTCGCCGCCCAACTCGCATTCCCCTCCACCAGATCACGGCGCAGCGGGGCCGTCGCCGGCGACGTGCAGACGCTGGTGATGAAGTAGGCGCAGGGCCTGCTGAGCGTCACGAGGAAGGTGCTCTCTCCCTTGGCCTTCACGCCGAGCAGCGACACGTCGCCGCTCTCGCGCACCTCGTCATAGCCCGCGACCATGCTCAGAAGCGAGGCGTTGGGTGACACCGTCGCGGGATCGACCAGGCGCTGCCAGGCGTAAACGAAGTCCTCCGCCGTCACGCGCTCGCCGTCCGACCAGCGGGCCGCGGAGCGCAGCGTGAACGTATAGGTCACGGTGTCGTCGTAATTCTTTTCCTCGATGTATTCCTTGGCGATGCCCGCCACGGCGACCGCCTTGCCGGCGCCGTCGTCGCGCATCCGCATCAGGCCCTCAAAGAGCGTGGAGAGCAGGCTCTCCGTCCCCACGTCGGTGTTCATGGTCGGGTCAAGCGTCTCCAGCGGACCGCAGACCGCGGCGCTCACCACAAAGTCCTCCGCGGGCTCCTCCTGCTTGCCGCAGCCGGCGAGCAGGGTCAAAAACAGCGCCGCACAGAGCAGCAGACAGACGGATCTTCGCAGCATTTTCATCGGGAGCGTCTCCTCTTTCTCTATCGTAAAACGCGGCGCGGAGCGCGCCGCACAGGCAAACATCTAAATGATTATATAAAAATTTGCCCCGCTTGTAAAGACGAGCGGAGCAAAAAGTTACAAATTGTTATTATTTGGCGTCCACGACCAGCGTATCACCCTCGAAGTGGGCGGGCTTGACGTCGTTTCCGGTGAACTTGGCGATGGCGTCGAGCCGCATCTTGCTCGGGTAGTCCGCCACGAGCGTGTAAGCGACGCCGTGACGCTTCGCGCGGCCCGTGCGTCCGATACGGTGGACGTAATATTCGTTCTCCTGCGGCACGTCGTAGTTGAACACCGCGTCCACGTCGTCCACGTCGATGCCGCGGGCGGCGACGTCGGTGGCGACGAACACAGGCAGCTCGCCGCGGCGGAAGCGCGCCATGACCTGCTCACGCTTTTTCTGCGGGATGTCGCCATGGATGCAGGCGGCGTCCAGTCCCTCCATCTCAAGGTACTTCGTCAGGCGCTCGACCATGCCCTTGGTGTTGCAGAACACCATCACGCGCTCCAGCTTCTCCTGCCGGATGATGCGCGCCATCGCCGCGACCTTGTCGGTCTGCTCGACCGTGACGGCGTACTGGAGGATGTCGGGCTTATTCTGCTCGTCCGCGCGGACAGTGATCTCCTCGGGGTCGCGCTGGTAGACCCAGCTGATGTCCATGACCTCGCGCGAGATGGTCGCGGAGAACATACCGAGGTTGCGGCGGGATGGGATCTTGTCCAAAATACGGGTCACGTCGTGGATGAAGCCCATGTCGAGCATTCGGTCGGCCTCGTCGAGCACAACGGTCTGCACCCGGTCGAGCCGCACGGTGCGGCGCTTCATGTGGTCAGACAGGCGGCCCGGGGTCGCCACAACGATCTGCGGCTTTTTCTTCAGCGCGTCGATCTGCTTGCCAATGGGCGCGCCGCCGTAGAGGCACACCACGCGGATGCCGCTCATAAAAACGGCCAGGTCGCGCAGCTCCGCCGTGATCTGCATGGCAAGCTCGCGCGTAGGCGCCATGATGACCGCCTGCACCTCCTCGCTTTCGGGGTCAATGTGCTCGATGATGGGAATGCCGAAGGCAAAGGTCTTGCCCGTGCCGGTGGGGGCCTTGGCGATCACGTCCTTCCACTCGCGCATCGGCGGGATGCAGCCCGCCTGCACGGGGGTGGACCATTCGATGTTTTTCTTTTCCAATGCGCGCGTCATTTCCGGCAGCAGGCCAAGGCTGTCGAAGCGCACGCCCTGTGTGAATTCCATAGCGTTTTCCTCTGTTCTCGTGATTTTCAGTCAGAGAAATTATATCATGCCTGTCAATAGCGCGGAAAAGAGACGGCGCCGCCGTCTCTTTCCTCCGCTTTGCTTACTTGTGCGGGACGTGCCAGATGTTGTCCGCGTACTGCGCGACCGCGCGGTCGGCGGCGAAGATACCGCTGCGCGCGATGTTGAGAAGCGACATACGGTCCCACGCCGCGCGGTCGGCGTAGGTCTTCGCCATGCGCTGCTCGGCGGCGCAGTAGGAGGCGAAGTCCTGCAGGAGCATATATTCGTCGCGCTGGAGCAGGCGCTGGGCGAGATCGTCGTAGCTCACACCGTCGGAGAAGCCCGTGCGGAGCTGATCGACCACGCGCTTGAGCGCGTCGTCGCGCTCGCAGAGCCGCTGGGGCGCGTAGCCCTGCGCCTTCAAGCGCGCGACCTCGTCCGCGTGCAGGCCGAAGAGGAACATATTCTCGTCGCCAAGCACCTCGTGCATCTCGACGTTCGCGCCGTCGAGCGTGCCGACGGTCAGCGCACCGTTCATCATGAACTTCATGTTGCCCGTGCCGCTGGCCTCCTTGCCGGCGGTGGAGATCTGCTGGCTGACCTCGCTCGCGGGCATCAGATGCTCGGCGAGGGACACGCGGTAATTCTCCAGAAAGACAACCTGCAGGCGTCCCCTGCACAGCGGATCGCTGTTGATCTGGTTCGCCAGCGAGTTGATAAGGTGGATGATGCGCTTGGCGACCGCGTAGCCCGGTGCGGCCTTCGCGCCGAAGAGGAAGGTCCGCGGCTGCAGCTCCATGCTCGGATCGTCCTGCAATTTCTGGTACAGATAGATGATGTGCATGGCGTTGAGCAGCTGACGCTTGTACTCATGCAGACGCTTGACCTGCACGTCGAAGATCGCATCGGTGTTGAGTGCCACGCCCTGCGTCTTTTTGACGTAGGCGGCAAAGTCGAGCTTGTTGGCGCGCTTGATCTCGTCGAGCCGCGCGAGCACCGCGCCATCGCCGGCGAAGGCCTCGAGCTTCTTGAGCTCCTCGGGATGGAGCAGATAGCCGCGCCCGCCGCAGACGTCGGCAATCAGGCCGTCGAGCCGCGGGTTGATCTGCGCGAGCCAGCGGCGGTGGTCGATGCCGTTGGTGACGTTCTTGAACTTCTCCGGCTCCATCTGGTACTGCCAGCGGAATACGTCGTGGCGCAGGATGTCGGAGTGCAGCGCGGAAACGCCGTTGACCGCCATGCCGCCCGCGATGCACAGGTTCGCCATGCGCACCTGCCCATCCCAGACGATGGCCAGCTCCGCGGTCTTGGCGGGGTCGTGGTAGAAGTTCTCGACCTGCTTTTGATAGCGGTGCGCGATCTCGGTGATGATCTCCCACACGCGCGGGAGCAGCGTCTCCATGAGCTGCTGCGGCCAGCGCTCGAGCGCCTCAGCGAGCACGGTGTGGTTCGTGTAGGCGACGGAATTTTTTGTGATGTTCCACGCAGTATCCCAGTCGAAGCCCGCATCGTCCATCAGAATGCGCATCAGCTCGGGAATGACCAGCGCGGGGTGCGTGTCGTTGATCTGGATGACGTTCTTCTCGTGGAAGTTCGCCGCCGTGCCGTAGACCTCGATGTGCTTGCGCATGATGGACTGCATCGTGGCGGAGACGAAGAAATACTGCTGCTTGAGGCGCAGCGACTTGCCCTCATAGTGGTTGTCCTCGGGATAGAGGATCTTGGCGATGGTCTCCGCCATCGCCTCCTGCTCGCTCGCGCGCAGGTATTCGCCTTGCGAGAACAGGCTCATATCCACCGGCGTTGGGGACTTCGCGTCCCACAGGCGCAGGAGGTTGACGTGCTCGGTGCCGTAGCCCGTGATCTCCATGTCGCAGGGCACGGCGAGCACCTTCGTCGCGCCCTCGGGCACGACGTGCAGCCGTCCGTTGTCCCAGAACTTGCGGACCGTGCCGCCGAAGAACACCTCCTCCGTCTCCTGCGGCTTGGGCATCAGCCACGCGCCGCCGATATCCTTCCAGTTGTCCGGCAGCTCGACCTGCTGCCCATCCACGATGCGCTGGCGGAAGATGCCCAGCTCATAGCAGATGGAGTAGCCCGCGGCGGGGATGTCAAGCGTGGTCATGGAATCCAGATAGCAGGCGGCGAGGCGGCCGAGGCCGCCGTTGCCGAGGCCCGCGTCTGGCTCGACCTCGAAAATATCCGCCGCGCGGAAGCCCAGCTCGCCGATCGCCTCGCGCAGCACGCCGCTCACGCCGAGGTTGTAGGCGTTCTTTTCCAGGCTGCGGCCCAGCAGGAATTCCATGGAAAGGTAATGCACCTTCCTCTTTTCCTCGCGGCGCGTGGCCATTCGGCTCTCCACACCGCGCTCGGTCATCACGTCGCGCAGCACCAGCGCCGCGGCGCGCATCACCTGCGCGTCGTCGGCCTCCTCGGGCGTCACGCCGAAGCCCAGGCGCAGCTTATCCGTAAGCGCCTGCTTCATTCCCTGTGTCGTAGTGATATCCATATTTCTTTGTACCTACCTTATTTGCAGATGGAATCGTAAATTTCGCGGTATTTTTTCGCGCTGCGCGCCCAGCTGAAATCCTCGGCCATGCCGCGCTTGCGCAGAGCCTTGTAGGCCTCCGGCTTCTGATGGTAAAGGTCCACCGCCTCGCCGATGACGTAGCACATATCGCCCGCGTTATAATTTGTAAAGGAAAAGCCATTGCCCGCGCCGTTCCACGCCTCGTAGGCGTGAACGGTGTCCTTCAGCCCGCCGGTCTCGCGCACGATGGGCACCGCGCCGTAGCGCATGGCGATCATCTGGCTCAGGCCGCACGGCTCGCTCTTGGACGGCATGAGGAACAGGTCCGCGCCCGCGTAGATCTGCATGGCAAGACTCTCGGAGTAGCCGAGATGCACCGCCACGCGGCCCGGGTACTTCGCCTGCGCCCAGGAGAAGAAGGACTCGTACTTCCCGTCGCCCTTGCCGAGCACGACGAGCTGCATATCCTTTTCCATGAAGTAATCGAGCGTCTCGCACACGAGGTCGAGTCCCTTGTGGCTCACGAGCCGCGAGACCATCGCGACCACGGGCGTGTCCTTTCTTTCGGCAAGGCCCATCATGCGCTGCAGCGCCGCCTTGTCCTTCACCTTGCCGGCCATGCGCCGGAGCGAGTAGTTCGCCGTCAGGTTGGGGTCGCTCGCGGGATCGTAGCGCTCCATGTCAATGCCGTTGAGCACGCCGTGGAGCTTGCCCTCCACCATCTGCATCACGCTCTCAAGGCCGTGGGCGAAGTAGGCGTACTTGAGCTCCTGCGCGTAGGTGGGGCTGACGGCGGTCACGGCGTCCGCCGTGACGATCGCGCCCTTGAGCAGGTTCACGTCGCCGTCGAAGGCAAGCGTGCCGCCGGTGAACCAGCCCGCGTCGAGGCCGAAAAGGTCCTCGACCGTCTCGCGGCCGTAGCGGCCCTGATACTCGATGTTGTGGACGGTGATGACCGTGCGGACGGACTTGTAGAATTCCTCGCGCACCGCCTCGTCGCGGATGTAGATGGGCACGAGCGCGGTCTGCCAGTCGTTGCAGTGGACGACGTCCGGCTTCTCCGGCAGCAGCGGCAGCAGCTCCGTCACCGCGCGGCAGAAGAAGGCGAAGCGCTCGCCGTCGTCATAATAGCCGTAAAGCTCGGGACGCTTGAAATACTGCTCGTTGTCCACGAAGTACCACGTCACGCCCTGCCGCTCGTAGGAGAAAAGTCCGCAGTACAGGCTGCGCCAGGCAAGGCGCACATAGGTGTAGCGCTCAAAGTGCAGCCGGTCGCGCCACGCGTCCGCGACGCTCTGATAGAGCGGCAGAATGACGCTCACGCGGTCGCCGTTCGCGGCAAGCGACTGCGGCAGGCTGCCCGCAACGTCCGCAAGGCCGCCGGTCTTGCAGAAGGGAACGGCCTCGGATGTGACATAGAGAATGTTCATAGCTTTCCTCCTTATTCCGTGTATGCTTCAGACGATGCTGCCCTTGGAAATGACGATGGGGTAGCTCTCATGCCCCATGAGCGTGCGCCCGGGCAGGACCTCCACATATTTGTCGGTGATGACGTAGCGGAGCGTCACGCCGTCGCGCACGCGCGTGCCCTTGAAGAGAATGGAATCGCGCAGCTCCGCGCCCTTTTCCACCGTCACGCCGGGGAAGAGGATGCAGTTCTCCACGCTGCCCTCGATGGTGCAGCCGTCGGCGACGAGCGAATTTTTCACGCGGCTGCCCGGCGCGAAATAGCTCGACGCCTCGTCGTCCTCCTTGGCGAGGATGGGCCGCGCGGCGGCAAAGAGCTCGGCGCGGATGGAGCCTTGCAGCAGCTCCATCGAGCGGTCGTAATACTCCTGCACGGAGCGGAGCTGGGCGGCGTAGCCGTCCCAGACGTAGCTCTGAAGCTTCAGCCGTCCGGTCATGCCCGCGAGCACGTCGCGGCGGAAGCTGTATTTATCCTGCGCGGAGCACTCGTCCACGAGCGTGAGCAGCAGCTGCTTGCTGAGAATGTATATCTCCAGCGAGCGGTGGCCGCGCGGCGCGGTCGGCGCGCACCAGACCTGCCCGATCGCGCCGTCGCTCTCGAGCGTGAGGTAGGTCGCGTTGTCCACGAAGCCGCCGTTCGCCGTGCAGACGGCGGTGATGTCCGCGCCGCTCTCCAGATGCGCGGCAAACACGTCCGCGAGCGGCAGATTGATGATAAGGTCACTGTCGGAGAGCATGACGTAGTCCTGCCGTATCCCCTGTAAGTACGAGCGGACGCCGGCAAGGGCCTCCATCTTGCCGCGGAACTCGCCGCTGCGGTAGGCGCGGGTATCGGCGAAGGGCGGCAGGATACGCAGCCCGCCGTACTTGCGCGCCATGTCCCAGGTCTTGCCGTTGCCGATGTGGTCAAGCAGGCTCTGGTAATTGCCGTGCAGCACCACGCCGACGTCGGTGATGCCGGCGGCGTGCAGATTGGAGAGCATGAAATCGACGACGCGGTAGCGTCCGCCGAACGGGATGGAGGCGGGCATCCGGCGTTCCGCCAGCTCGCGCAGTCCCGGTTCCTGTTCGTAGGAGAAAATGATGCCGTGCAGTCCGTTCATCGTACCGTCTCCTTTCCTTCGCGGTTGAGCATCCGGTTCGCCTTGAGCGTGCGGCCTGCCTCGACCTGTGCCTCGGGGCCGACGACCGTGATGCCCCACTCCTCCGGCGGCGCCGCCTCGGGCGACGCGCCGACGCGGGCGTTCTCGCCCACGCGGACGTTCTCGCCGAGGATGGCGTAGGCGACCCTCGCGCCGCGCTCGACGACCGCGCCGGGCATGAGGATGGAATACTCCACCTCCGCGCCCTCGGCGACGGTGCAGCGCTGCGAGAGCACGGAATTGCGCACCGCGCCCTCGACCTCCGAGCCGCGGGTGACGACGCTGTGGTCGACCTCCGCCGTCTCGCCGAGGTAGGCGGGCGGCTCGCTCTCCGCGCGGGCGTAGATGGGCCAGTCCTTATCGAGCAGGTTCAGCCCGCTGCCCTGCGCGAGCATATCCATGTTCGCGTCCCAGAGGGAATCGAGCGTGCCGACGTCCTTCCAGTAGCCCTCGAAGCGGTAGGCGGACATCTTCTCGCCGGCATTCAGCATGGCGGGGATGATGTTCTTGCCGAAGTCGTTGCTCGAGTCCGCGTCGTTCTCATCCGTGATGAGGTAGGCGCGCAGCTTCTTCCACGAGAAAACGTAAATGCCCATCGAGGCAAGGTTGCTCCTGGGCTGCTTCGGCTTTTCCTCAAACTCCGTGATGGTGTCCTCGCCGTCGACGTTCATGATGCCGAAGCGGCTCGCCTCGTCCCAGGGCACCTCCATCACGGCGATGGTGCAGTCGGCGTGCACGCGCTTGTGATGCGCGAGCATGGCGGCGTAGTCCATCTTGTAAATGTGGTCGCCGGAGAGAATGAGCACATAGTCGGGATCGTACATATCCACGAAGCCGACGTTCTGGTAGATGGCGTTCGCCGTGCCCTTGAACCACGTCGCGCCCTTCGCGCTCTGGTAGGGCGGGAGGATGTGTACGCCGCCGTCCGAGCGGTCAAGATCCCAGGGCTGGCCGTTGCCGATGTAGCGGTTGAGCTCCAGCGGGCGGTACTGCGTGAGCACGCCGATGGTGTCGATGCCGGAGTTCGCGCAGTTGGAAAGGGGAAAGTCGATGATGCGGAACTTCCCGCCGAATGGGACGGCGGGCTTTGCCATGTTCTCCGTCAGGACGTAAAGGCGGCTGCCCTGTCCGCCGGCGAGCAGCATGGCGATGCACTCTTTTTTCATGCCGGTAATTCCTCCCTTGCCTTGCTTTTTTTCGCTTTCGGTTTCTTATATTCGCCCGCGCCGCGCAGGATGACCGCGCCGAGCGGGGGGATGGTGATGGCAATAGACTGCTCGCGTCCGTGCGAGGGGATCGCCTGCGTTCGGACCGGCTTTTCGTTGCGCCACTCGCCCGTGCCGCCGAACGCGGTATCATCCGTGGAAAGCTCCTCGCGCCACGTTTTCCGCGGCGGGACGCCGAAGCGGTAGTCCCGGTAGCCGTTGGGCGAGAAGTTGACCGCGACCAGCAGCTCCTCGCCCGCGCCGTCGCGGCGGACAAAGACGACGGTGTTATCCTCGTTGTCGTCCGCGACGAGCCACTCAAAGCCCGCCCAGTCAAAGTCGATGCGCCAGAGCGCGGGATTCATCAGGTAGTACCGGTTGACAGCACGGAAGAAATCCTGCATCCTGCGGTTGGCATCGTTTTCGAGCAGATACCAGTCGAGCTGACCGGCAAAATCCCACTCGTGCCACTGGCCCAGCTCCGCGCCCATGAAGGTGAGCTTCTTGCCCGGGTGCGTGAGCATATAGACCATGAAGCTGCGCACGCCCGCGAGCTGCCGCCACTCGTCGCCCGGCATCTTGCCGCGCAGACTGCCCTTCATGTACACCACCTCGTCGTGCGAGATGGGCAGCACAAAGTTTTCGGAAAAGGCGTACATCAGCGAGAAGGTGAGGTCCTTATGATGGAACTGGCGGAACCACGGGTCGAGCTTGAGGTAGTGGCACATATCGTTCATCCAGCCCATGTTCCACTTGAGGTTGAAGCCCAGCCCGCCGTCCGAGACCGGATAGGTCACGAGCGGCCACGCGGTCGATTCCTCCGCCACCATCATCACGTTCGGATCAATGGCAAAGGCGGCGGTGTTGAGCGCGCGCAGGAAGTCGATGGCCTCCAAGTTCTCGTGGCCGCCGTTTTTGTTCGGCGTCCACTCGCCCGCTTCGCGCCCGTAGTCGAGGTAGAGCATGGACGCCACCGCGTCCACGCGCAGGCCGTCAAGGTGATATTCCCGCAGCCAGTAGGCGGCGGACGAGAGCAGGAAGCTCTTCACCTCGCCGCGCCCGTAGTCGAATACGCGCGTACCCCAGCCCGCGTGCTCGCGCTTTTTTGGGTCGGCGTACTCGTAGCACAGCTCGCCGTCGAAGTCGATGAGGCCGTGCTCGTCCTTGCAGAAGTGCGCGGGCACCCAGTCAAGAATGACGGAGATGCCCCTTCGGTGCATCATGTCCACGAAGTACATGAAGTCGTGCGGCGTGCCGTAGCGCGAGGTCGGCGCGAAGTAGCCGGTGCACTGGTAGCCCCACGAGTCGTCGAGCGGATACTCGGTCACGGGCATCAGCTCCACGCAGTTGTAGCCGAGGTCGGCGGCGTACTCGCTCAGCTCGTCCGCGAGCGAGCGGTAGTCGTAAAAATCGCCGTTTTCGCGCCGCCGCCACGAGCCGAGGTGGACCTCGTAGATGTTGAGCGGACGGTCATAGACCGGCTGCTTTGCCGCAAGGTACGCGCCGTCGCCCCAGTCGTAGCCCGCAAGCTCGTAGAGCTTGCTCGCCGTGCCGGGGCGCGTCTCGGCGTGGAAGGCGTAGGGGTCGGCCTTGAAGGTCACCGCGCCGCTCTGCGCGGTGACGGCGAACTTATAGGTGTCATACTCTGAAAGGCCCGCGACCTCCGTCTCCCAGATGCCGCCATCGAGACGGCGCATCGGATGCGCGGTGGGGTCCCACGCGCAGAAATCGCCCACGACGCTCACGCTCACCGCGTGCGGCGCCCAGACGCGGAACACCCAGCCGTCCGGCGTGCGGTGCGCGCCGAGCGTGCGGTACAGCTCCGTTGCGCTGCCGCCGTAAAAGGCGGCGAGATCAAAATGCTCCATGGCGCTTGTCCTCCCTCTTTTCAGCATACGCGCCCGCGGGCGCGAAAAACGTCGGATCTACTTGCCCAGCTTACGGTCCTCGCTCCACCGGGTGAGCTTGGTCTTGTTGCCCTTTTCGTCCATCACATAGGTGTTGTTGAGCTGATTTCGCAGGTCGCCGAGCACGGAATTCACATACTCCTGCCGCAGCGCCGCGCGCTCGACCTTCTCCTCGTCGGTCAGCTCCCGCTCCTTCGCGAGCTTGGCAAGCTCGTTGATGCGGTCGATCTTCTTCTGTTCCATCTTGCTTCTCCTTACAGATACCGGCGCAGCAGAATGCCCGTACGCCCCTTTTTGCTCAGGCCGCCGACCTCGGCGACCTCAAATTTTCCCAGTCCCCGCGCGGAAATGACGTCGCCCTGTGCCACGCTCGCGTCGCCCTTGGTGACCTCGCGATAGTTTTTCTGCACACGTCCTGCGGCGATCAGTTCCGCAGCCTTACCGCGGCTCATGGAAAAGCCCGCGGCGGTCACGGCGTCGAGCCGCAGCGTCGCCACCGTGTCCCGGATCTCCTTGACCTTCTGCTCCGGCACGCGCAGCGCGTCCGCGCCGATGGCCGTCAGGCGCAGCGCCGTACGCCCCGCGCCCGTCCAGTTGTCGAGCAGATATTGCGCGACGCCCGCGCTCACAATGAGGTCGGCGCTCCCCTCGCTCACGAGGATGTCGCCGAGCGTCTCGCGCTCTACGCCGAGCGCCATGAGGCTGCCGAGCAGGTCGCGGTGCGTGGGGTGCTCGCTCTCGTGCCACGCCGCGCGGAGAAACGCCATCGCGTCGGACGCGTCGGCCTCCTCCTGCCAGTCGGGCAGGAAAAAGAGCATCCGGCGCTCCGCGCCCTCGTAGCCGCCGAGGAGGGCGAAGCCCTCGTGGATCGCGGCGGCGCGGAGCAGGTCCCGCGCGCCCTGCGCCTCGGCCGGGCTTAAAAACGCCGTGTTCGTGGGCAGGTTCCGCTGCCGGCACTGGTCATATTTATCCAATATGTGCCCCAAAAGCACACGCTCCTCCGCGCTTTTCGCCGCGCGGTCCAGTAAACTCCGTCGATCCATGGTATCGTTTCCATCCGTTATTTTTCAGGTACTATTGGTACAAGGGTATCCTATCACAAAACCAACGCACTTTCAATAGACAGTGTATAAAACTTCATGCACGCGCACCGCATCGCAAATCGGCGCAAATGCCGACGCATGAATCTTTTGTGCATCCTTTCCGGTTGCCCCACAGGGGCGAGGAAAGGGCACATTTCAATTTTTGCTGTACTTTTGCACAGCAAAAAACAGAACGACCCCGAGGGGTCGTTCTCAGTCTATCGGAAAGCCTCACAGAGTTTCGCGTCCGCAGACGCGAAAGATGTTTGATCCGTTTTCTGCCGCGACCTGTGCGTGGCAGAAAACACTTTGCGCGGAGCGAGCGTCGAATTGTCCGCTGTCAGCGGACAACCGAGGCGCAGAGCGCAGCGAATCTTTCTCGAAAAAGTGGCTTTGCCACTTTTTCGACAGCCTCAGAGAACGACCCCGAGGGGTCGTTCTCTGTCAGCCTTTAATTGTTGATGCGCACCACGCAGCGGACCGTGGCGCCGCCGACGCTCGCCGTCACGTTGGCCGTGCCGGCCTTGACCGGCTTGAGCTTGCCGTCCGCGCTGACCGTCACCACGGAGGTGTCCTCGCTTGACCACGTCACCGCCGCGTCAGTGCCGCGCAGAATGAGCTGAATGGAATCGCTCATTCGGATCGTGCAGTCGAAGCGGCCGCTGTCGTCCTTCTTCAGCGTCGTGCCGACGTTCGTCCCGACCGTCAGCGCCGCGGGATCGACCGTGGGCGTCTCCGGCTCCGGCTCCACCACCGGCGGGGCAGGCTCGTCGGGCGTGACTGCGGGGTCATCGGGTGTCGGGTCAACCGGCGTGGGATCGACGGGCGTCGGGTCGACCGGCGTGGGATCGACGGGCGTCGGGTCGACCGGCGCGGGGTCGACGTTCTCCACATCGTTCGCGCGGTCCTCCTGAATTTTTTCCATGAATTTGCCGCCGAAGAGATACCAGGAAAAGATGACCAGCACCACCAGCAGCACCGCGATGAGCGGGCCGCGGGCGGAGTGCGTGTGCTTTCGTTCCGCGACGTGATGCCCGCCTCTGCGCTTGCCGGACACCTTGCGCGGGCGATCCTCCTCTTCGCAGAAGGGACAGCGGCGATAGCTTGAGGAATACTTTTCTCCGCAGACGGGGCATTTGATGAGGTCCATACATTATCCTCCCGAAAAACACGGACGCAGGGCGCCCGCGCGAAAAACTTATTTACATAATACTTTCTTTTTGCCCCGCCGTCAACCGTTCTTCCCTTTTTTCGAGGAATTTTTTTCGCCGGCGGTCGATCGCCCTTGCAATTTGCCGCCGCGCTTTTTATAATAGAGACAGACAAGCGAACAACGGGGGAGGATATCACGCCTATGAGCACCATTTTCATCGGCATTGCCGGCGGCACCGGCACCGGCTCCGGCAAGACCACGCTCACGCGCCATCTCAAGGAGCATTTCGGCGACGCCGTCACCGTCATCGGACACGACAGCTATTATAAGCGGCAGGACGGCAAGACCTACGAGGAGCGCTCCAAGGTCAACTACGACCATCCCGACGCCTTTGAAACGAGCCTGCTCGTCGAGCACCTCAAGGCGCTCAAGGCGGGCCGCAGCATTCAATGCCCCGTCTACTCCTATGTGGACCACAACCGCACGGACGAGACCGTTGAGGTCTTCCCCACCAAGGTCATTATCGTCGAGGGCATCCTCATTTTCCAGGACCCGACCCTGCGCGATATGTTCGACATTAAAATTTTCGTCGAGACTGACGCCGACGTGCGCATCCTGCGCCGCGCCCTGCGCGACATCCGCGACCGCGGCCGCACGCTCGAGAGCGTCATCACGCAGTACCTCACGACCGTCAAGCCCATGCACGAGCAGTACGTTGAGCCGAGCCGCAAGTACGCGGACATCATCGTGCTCGAGGGCGGGCACAACCTCGTCGCGCTCGACATGATCATGCAGCGCATCGCCAGCCACATCGCGAGCGAGGACTGAGCAAGGCACACAGCAAAAAAAGCAGCCGGCCGGCTGCTTTTTCTTTTTGCATTTACGCGCCCGCAAAGCGGAACACCACGCCCACGAGGGCGGAAAGGCCGATGAACACGATGGGGTGCCAGTTCTTCGTCTGCCTGACCCAGCGTGTGAGCACGAGCAGCACGGCGGCAAGGACGGTCCCCTGCCAGAAGAGCACGCCGCCGGTGAGCCAGAAGGTCTCGCGCACGACGACAAGTCCCGCCGCCGTGATGAGCGCGGTGGACGCGGGACGCAGGCCGTAGAATGCGCCCGCGACGTACTTACTGTCGCGGAACGCCTGCAGGAAAGCCGCGACGATGAGGATCACAATGACGCTCGGCGCAATGAGGCCGACGGTCGCCGTCACCGCGCCGGGCACGCCCCCGGTCAGGAAGCCGACGTAGGTCGCCATGTTGACGCCGATGGGGCCGGGGGTGGACTCGGACACGGCGATCATGTCCGCGAGCTGCGCGCGGGTGAACCAGCCGGTCTTATCCGCCATATCGTAGAGGAACGGAAGCGTGGCCATGCCGCCGCCGATGGCGAAAAGGCCGGTCTTGAAAAATTCCCAGAAGAGCTGTAAATAGAGCATCATTCCGCCTCGCCGCCTTTCTTGAGCGCGACCTGCAGCACAATGCCGCTGACCGCCGCGAACAGCACGAAGATCACCGGTGAAAGGTCGGTGAGCAGCGACGCGAGCAGGATGACCGCATAGAGCGCCAGCGTCTTTTTATCGACGACCGACTTCTTCCACAGCTTCACCACCGCGTTGAAGATCAGCACACACACGCACACACGGATGCCCGCGAAGGCGTTCCTGACCCACGCGACCTCGGCAAAGGTCGTGATAACGCCGGCGAGGAGGGATATAATAATGAGCGAGGGAAACACGACGCCGAGGGTAGCCGCCACGCCGCCGATATTGCCGAGCACCTTGCGCCCCGCAAAGGTCGCGGTGTTCACCGCGATGACGCCCGGGGTACACTGGCCGATGGCGAACCAGTCCGCCAGCTCCTCCTCCGTCGCCCATCCCTTATTCTCCACGACCTCGCGCTGCAAAATGGGCAGCATCGCGTAGCCGCCGCCGAAGGTCATCACGCCGACCTTGGCGAAGGTATAAAACAGTTCCCAGAGTCTCTTTGCCATAGCGTCTCCTTTTTATTCCACATAGCCGTATAGACCGCGCACGGAGACCTCCCCCGTGCGGATGGTCTCGACCGTTCCGTCCGCGCGGCGCACGACAAGGCCGAACTGATCGTCCACGTCCAGCGCCGTGACCTTCTCCTTAACATCCTGCCATAAAAGCTGCACCTCGCGTCCGAGCGTCAGACAGTCGCGGCGGTAGGACGTGAGGTAGGACGCCGTGTCGCCGCTTTGCAGCGCGGCGTAGAGCTTGTCAAGCTCCTCAATGAGCGCGGCGGCCAGCGCCGCGCGCTGCACGCGCTTCCCTGTTTCCAGATAGAGCGAGGTCGCCACATCGCGGATCTCCGGCGGGAAGTCCTCCGACGCATTGTTGCAGTTGACACCGATGCCGATGACGGCGTATTGCAGCGCACCGCTCTCACCCTCAAGCGACAGCTCGGTAAGCGTGCCGCTGAGCTTCTTGCCGTTCAGGACAAGATCGTTCGTCCACTTGATCTGCGGCCGCACGCCGCAGGTGCGCTCCACCGCATCGCAGGCCGCCACCGCGCCGAGCGCCGTGAGCGGCAGTATCTTCTCCGGCGCGAGCTGCGGGCGCAGCAGCGCCGAGAGATACACGCCGCGCCCCGGGCCGCTGGAAAAGCTGCGGCCGCGCCGTCCGCGCCCCGCAGTCTGCTCGTCGGCCACCGCCACCGCGCCGTCCGGCGCGCCCTCCGCGGCAATGCGCTTGAGATAGCTGTTCGTGGAATCCACGCTCTCAAAGCACTCAAGTGTGCGCCCGACTATTTTCGTCTCGCCGAGGCGGCGGCGCAGCTCGCGCTCGCTGAGCACGTCCGGCGAATCCGCCAGCCGGTAGCCCAACCCCGTCTGCGCCTCAATGGTGTAGCCGTCGCGCCGCAGGGCGCCGACCGCCTTCCACACCGCCGCGCGGGAGATGCCGAGCTGCGCGGAGATGTCCTCGCCGGAGACAAAGTCTCCCGCCTGCGCGCTGAGCAGCGCAAAAATTTTTTCCTTACTCACCGGCTCGCCCGCCTCCTGCTCATTTCCTGAAATTTGTAACCGTTTTGTTGTTGACGAACGGCGCCGAAGCACCTACAATAAGGTATTGCAGCGGCTTGCGGCGCGGATATTGTAGCACGCATTCCGCCGTTTGTAAACCACTCTTCCTTTTTCATTTTACTGTAGGAGCATCCACCGTGAGCTTTTCGACCTTACCGTTTCTCTTTTATTTTCTGCCCGCCTTTCTGGCGGTATACTATATTGTCCCTGCCCGCTTCCGCAACGCTGTGCTCGCACTGGGGAGCCTGCTCTTCTATTGGCTCGGCGCGGGTACGGGCGCTCTTCTCGTGCTGGTCGCGCTCATTCTCGTCAACTTTGCCGCAGGGCGGCTGATCGAGGACGCGCACGGCGATGAGCGGCGCGCCTGGCTCATCCTCGCGCTCGCGTGCGATGTGGGCAGTCTCTTTTATTTCAAGTACATGGGTTGGTTTCTGGAAAATCTGGGCAGACTGACGAATACCGACTTTTCCTTTTTCCGCGTCGCCCTGCCGCTCGGTGTGAGCTTCTATGTATTTCAGAGCATTGCCTACGTCGCGGACGTCTACCGCGGCGACGCCGAGGCCGAGCGCAGCCTTTTGGACTATGCCGCCTTTCAGGCGATGTTCCCCCAGCTCGTCATGGGCCCCATCCTGCGCCTGCGCGATGTGAGCGCAGAGCTGCACACGAAGCGTCCCTTCTCCCGCGCGGCGGTCGAGAGCGGCTTTTCGCTTTTTGTGGTCGGGCTTGGCTGCAAGGTCGTTCTGGCCGACCAGCTCGCCTCGCTGTGGACGGCGCTCGAACGCATTGGCTTCGCCTATCTCTCCGCGCCGCTGGCGTGGTTCGGCGCGGTGGGCTACAGCCTGCAGCTTTACTACGACTTCGCGGGCTACTCGCTCATGGCGATGGGGCTTGCCCGTATGCTCGGCTTTGTGATCCCGCGCAACTTCGACCTGCCCTACTGCTCACGCTCCATCTCCGAATTCTGGCGGCGCTGGCACATCACGCTCGGCATCTGGTTCCGCGACTACCTCTATATCCCGCTCGGCGGCAGCCGGAACGGCAAGCGCCGACTTCTTCTGAGCCTGTTCGTTGTATGGACGCTCACGGGTCTTTGGCACGGCGCGGCGTGGAATTTCGTCCTGTGGGGCCTTGTGCTCTTTGTGTTCATCGCGCTGGAAAAGTTCTGCATCGGCGGCTTTTTAGAGCGTCACCGCTTCCTCTCGCGTCTCTATTTTCTCTTTCTTATTCCGCAGACGTGGGTGGTGTTCCGCATTTCTGATCTCGGCGAGCTGGGGGACTACTTCTCCCGTCTCTATCCCTTCCTCAGCAGCGGCGAGAGCGTGTTTGCCGGCGATCTCCTGCGCCAGCTGGAAAGCTACTGGTGGCTCTTTGCTCTCGGCATTCTCCTCGCCACGCCGTGGCCGCGCCGCTTCTATGAAAAGTACCGCGCGACGCCGCTCGTCTGGCTGCCGCTGTTCGCGGTGTTCTGGCTGTGTCTCTATCTCATCGCGACCGGCACGGGCAACCCGTTCCTCTACGCCCGCTTCTGAATTTTTCCGAAGGAGGTCTTTCCATGTCCCACTTTTCTCCCCTGCTGTGGCTGTGCGCGGTGAGCGCCGCGGCGCTCAATTCCTTCACCGCGCTCGACCCCACCGGCGCTTACGAGCAGTATCTCGACGCGCTGGGCGAGAATACGCCCGCCATCGCCGCCTTTTTTGATGCCGCCGAGAGCGGCGTCTTTCCGTGGACGATCCCCGGCGTGTCCGAGCCGATCCCAAGCCCTGTGCCCGATCTCCTGCCCCAGCCGCCCGAGGTGGTCGATCCGGTGATCCCCGACGAGCCGGAGGAGCCGGTCAGCCAATTTACCACGGTGGACGCGAGCTATTTTGACGACGCGCTCTTTCTCGGCGACTCGCACACCGACGGCTTCCACGACTACGCGGGGCTGGGCAACGCGACCTACTTCACCAAGAACGGTCTGACGGTAAAGGACGTCGTGGAAAAGAGCTTCATCGAGCTGGACGGCAAAAAGGTCACGCTCGCCGAGGCGCTCGGCACGAGGCAGTTCGGCAAGGTCTATATCCTTCTCGGCATCAACGAGATCGGCGCCTACACCGCCGCGGACTGGGCGGCCCAGTACAAATCGCTGCTCGATCTCGTGCGCGAAAAGCAGCCCGACGCGGTCATTTTCATCCAGTCCATCTTCCACACCACGCAGAAGAAGTCGGATAGCTCCTACTTCAAAAACGAGGTCATCAACGAGCGCAACGCCGCCATCGCGCAGCTGGCGGACGGCAAAACGATCTTCTACCTCGACCTCAATCCGCTCTTCGACGATGAGAACGGCGCGCTGCGCGCCGACTACTCCGGCGATGGCGTTCATGTCCGCGCGCCCTACTATGTGCAATGGCGCGATCATCTCTATCAGTTCGGCGTGGTGAAATAACGCAAAAGAATCGCTTCCCTGATCGGGAAGCGATTCTTTATCTGCTGTTTTCGGGAGAAATTACTCCCAGCGGTTCGCCTCGGGCGTGCCGTTCACGTGCTTGACGACCAGTCCCGTCAGGGCAAAGAGGGCGATGGCGTTGGGGATGACCATGAGGTTATTGAACATATCGCTCAGCTCCCACACGAGGTCGCTGGAGGTCAGCGTGCCGAGGAAGATAAACACCAGCGCGATGACGGTGTAGACGACCGTGGACCTCTGACCGAAGAGGTAAGCCATGTTGATCTTGCCGAAGAGGTTCCAGCCGAGAATGGTGGAGAAAGCGAAGAAGAACAGGCAGACCGCGACGAACATCGCGCCCGCGCTCTCGCCGAAGACGACGCCGAAGGCGGTCTGGGCAAGGTTGGTCTTCTTGAGCACGTCCTGCGCCGCAGCCGCGCCGCAGCCGTGGAGCGGGCCGCCCTCGGTGTAGAGGGTGGAGATGATGACGAGGGCGTTGAGGGTGAGGACCACGAAGGTGTCGATGAACACGCCGATCATGGCGACGACGCCCTGCTGGTGGGGATTCTTGACGTTGGCCTGCGCGTGGGCGTGAGGCGTGGAGCCCATACCGGCCTCATTGGAGAACAGGCCGCGCTTCGCGCCCTGGGAGAGTGCGATCTTCAGCGCCGCGCCGAAGCCGCCGCCGATGATGGCCTGCGGGGCAAAGGCATACCGGAAGATCATGCCGAAGGTCGCGGGGACGTACTTGATGCGGGCGATGAGGACGATCAGTCCGCCGGCCAGGAAAACAGCCGCCATGATGGGCACGATCTTCTCGGTCACGGAGGCGAGGCGCTGCACGCCGCCGAGGAAGATGAAGCCGCAGATGGCGACGAGCACCACGCCGATGATCCACGTCGGCACGTTGAAGGCGTTGGAGAAGGTCTCGCCGATGGAGTTGGACTGCACCATGCAGCCGAAGAAGCCGAGCGCCAGAATGATGGCGACGGCGAAGAAGCCCGCGAGGAACTTGCCGAAGCCGCCCTTGAAGGCGGTGGTGATATAGTAAACAGGGCCGCCGAGGACGTTGCCGTCCTTATCCACGGTGCGCGTTTCCTGCGCGAGCGTGGCTTCCGCGTAGATGGTCGCCATGCCGAGGAAGGCGATGACCCACATCCAGAAGATTGCGCCGGGGCCGCCGGTGAGGATCGCGCCGGACGCACCGACGATATTGCCGGTGCCGACCTGCGCCGCAATGGCGGTGGCGAGCGCCTGGAAGGAGCTCATGCCGCTCTCCTGCTTTCCGCCGCGGAGACTGAGGCTGCCGAACACGCTGTTCCAGCCCTCCTTGAAGTGACGGACCTGCACAAAGCGGGTCTTGATGGAGTACCACAGACCAACGGCGATGAGCAGCGCGACCAGAATGTAGTCGGACAGGTAGCCGTTGATCTTCTGCACAATGGGGAGAAGTGTTTCAGTCATGGGAAATTTCCTCCTAAAAATGTAGTGCCCCGCTTTCCTTCCTCCTCTCGCTTTGCAGACAAAGCAAAAAACAGGGCCGCCGAAGAAATCGACAGCCCTGATCCAAGTTCCCATCCATGAAAAAACAGCGCAGCAAAACCGCATAGCGGTTTCCTGCCCTGTCTTCTTTGCCTGAGAGATTCAACCCGCGCGGGGCCTTACACCTTCGGCACTCATTGCTGAGATTTTCCAGAGCCATCTCCACCCCCAGTCTCCCTGCGGATTCAAGGGGCTTCTACGAACTAAGGACAGGATACCCGTCTTTTCGCTGCTTGTCAACAGGGATTTTAACGCGCTCTGAACGGAGAGAGGAGAAAACGGCTGCTTTGCAGCCGTTTTCTTTCTCTTTTTCGGGAATTGTTCAAATTCACCAAATTATTCTCTTTTTCGCGCCCGGATTTGGCGTTGTATTTAAGTTTTCTATCGAAGATGCAGATCAATTAGAATTGTCTATCAATTCTCCGGATCGCCAGCTCCTCGTAGCCGGTCGCCTCGTCGCGCTCGCGGGTAAAGACGGTGTCCGGCAGCTCGGCGAGGACGATCTCCGCCGTGGTGTTCACAAGGCAGCCGGGGCGCAGATGTCCGCCGAACACACTCAGGTCACGGTGGGCAAGGCTCGCGTGCAGGTGGCTGCCGTGCTCGCTGACCGTGCCCATGAGCGAGACGATCTCCACATCCTCCGTGCCGCTCTGCACATCGACGCCGCTCGCGTCGCGCAGCTCCCAGCGGTAGACGCAGCCGACGGCGGAGAGCACGACGCCCGCGGCGATATGATGCGCGTCGGCATAGCGTTGGATGCTTTCATACAGATCTTCGCCGCGATGCAGGCGAAAGCAATGGTACATGGCACTTCTCCTTTACACCACCTGAAAGAGGTAGAATTTGAGGTAGTCCGTCTCCGGCACATTCCAGAGGATCGGATGGTCGGGGGATTGCTGACGGGCCTCGATCTGGCGCAGCTCCACGCCCGCGTCCAGTGCGGCGGAGCGCAGCATTTTTTCAAACAGCTCGCTCGGCATGAAGTGGCTGCACGAGGCGGTGGCGAAGTAGCCGCCGCGCGGCAGCAACCGCAGGGCGCGGAGGTTGATGTCCTTATAGCCGCGCTCGGCGCTCTTCACCGTTTTGCGCGACTTGGTGAAGGCCGGCGGGTCGAGGATGATGAAGTCATACGGCTTGCCGCCCTTTTTCTCCAGCTCGGTGAGAAGGTCGAACACGTCCGCGGTCAGGAAGTCCATGCGGCCCTCCAGCCTATTGCGCACGGCGTTCGCGCGGGCCATGTCGATGGCGCTCTGCGAGATGTCCACGGCGGTGACGTGCTCCGCGCCGCCCCGCGCGGCATTGAGCGCAAAGGAGCCGGTGTGGGTGAAGCAGTCGAGCACGCGGCGGCCGCGGGCAAGGCGCGCGACCGCGAGGCGGTTATACTTCTGGTCGAGGAAGAAGCCGGTCTTCTGGCCGTTCTCCACGTCCACGCGGTAATAGACGCCGTTCTCGCAGATCTCCGTCACGGCGCTCGCGGGCACGTCCCTGCCCTCGAGCGGGAACCAGCCCTTCCCCTGCTCCATACCCTCAAGGGCGCGGATGGCCGCGTCGTTGCGCTCGAAAACGCCGTCGATCACAACGCCGTCCTCGGCGAGGACCTCGACGAGCAGCGGGAAAAGCATCTCCTTGATGCGCTCCATGCCGACGGAGAGGGTCTGCGTGACGAGCAGGCTTTCAAAGCGGTCCACCGTCAGGCCGGGGAAGCCGTCCGCCTCGCCGAAGATGACGCGGCAGCAGGAAACGTCCGCGCCCATGACCGTCTTGCGGTAGTCCCAGGCGTAGCGGATGCGGCGGCGCCAGAAGTCCGCATCGAAGCGGTCGTTCGCGTTGCGGGAGAGCAGACGGATACGGATCTTGCTCTCGCGGGAGAAAAAGCCGCTGCCAAGGTATTTCCCTTTCTCGCTCACCGCGTCCACGAGCGCACCGTTTTCCACGCCCTCGGGCGCGGAGACGATCTCCTGCGCGTAGATCCACGGGTGGCCGCCCTCGACCCAGCGGGTCCCCTTGGCGGTGATGGTGAAGCGGGGATAGGCTCTTTCTGCTTTCATGGCGTGACCTGCCTTCCTGATATTCTCGGAAAACTATAGCACAGGGCAAGAGAAAAGGCAAGGCGGGCGCCTTGCCTTTTCCGATCGTTTTTTACTTGCACAGTCCGCTCAGCTCCTCGCAGAAGCTCTGCGCCGAGGCTTCGTCCCGCATGACGACGAGCACCGTATCGTCGCCGCAGACGCAGCCGATCATGGCGGGCAGATCGTCCATCGCGTCGAAAGCCGCGCCCGCCGCGCTGGCAAGGCCCGGCATCGTTTTGAGGACCACAAGGTTCTGCGCGTAGTCCACACTCAGGCTGCACTCGCGCAGGATGCGCTGGAGCCGGTCGTTAAAGTCGCAGCCCGTCGAGCGCGCCGAGGAGGCGTAACGGTAGCGTCCGCCGCCGCACGGCTCTTTATACAGGTGCAGCTGCTTGATGTCGCGGGAAACAGTCGCCTGCGTGCTGGGGATGCCGCATTCGGAAAGCCGCTCGAGCAGCTCCTCCTGCGTTTCGATCGCATACTGCGCGATCAGTTCAAGGATCTTCTCCTGTCGCTTGCTCTTCATAGCCTACCCCCACCGTATGTTATTTCATGCGTGGTTCTGCGGCTATTATACCGTAATATCAAAAATTATGCAACGATGTATGCAAAAATAACCGTTCACTGGCACATGCGGCACACGCCGCGCGGAAATCAGTGGAATACGCGGGCGACGCGGTGCATCAGGGCGGAGGTCAGGCCGCAGCCCTCGTCGTCGCCGATGAGGTTCGCCGTTTCCTGCGAGGAGAGGAAATTACCGTCGCTGTCGTAGCCGAAGAAGGTGATCTCGTCGCCGACCTTGGCATCCTCCACGCCGGTGACATCCACGAAGCACTGGTCCATGCAGCACGCCAGCAGCGGGCAGCGCTTGCCGCCCACGAGCACCGGCGCGTGGCACGCCACGAGCTTTTCGTTCAGGCCGTCGCCGTAGCCGACGCCGACGGTCGCCACGACGGTATCCTTATCCAGAACGTACTTGCCGAAGTAGGCGAGCGAGTCGCCCGCGCGGCGCTGCTTGACGTTGGTGAGATAACTGCGCCAGGAGACGACCTCCTGAATGTTGCCGAGCGGCTTTTTCGGATGGTCCATATAGAGCCGGCGGCCAATGCGCACGGCGTCGAGCGCGTACTGCGGGAAGAGCTCGGAACTCTCCGAGGCGCTGATGTGGCACATCGGGACCGGAATACCAGCCGCCTTGAGCTGCTCCGCGCCGGCAAGCAGCTTCTTATACTGCGCCTCGCAGACCTCGGCGTTGCCGGGCCACGCGAAATGAGAGAACGCGCCGGTGACATGGACCCACTCCTGCGCCGCCTTGAGCTCCCCGATCAGCGCGGCGAGCTCCTCGCCCGGCTCCACGCCGATGCGGTGCATACCGGTCTCCAGTTTGATCTGCACGTTCAGCGGCTTGCTCTGCGCCTTGCAGACCTCCGCAAGCTCCGGCACCATGCCGAGGCGCGAGACGGTCACGGTCAGGTCACATTCGACCGCAGGCGCATACTGGAACGGCAGCGTGCTGCCCATGATCAGGATGTCCTGACGGATGCCCTCACGGCGCAGCGTCACGCCCTCGGAGACGTTGGCGACGGCAAAGCAGCCGATCTCCGGAAAGGCGCTGAGCGTCCGCGCGACGCCGACCATTCCCATGCCGTAGGCGTCGTCCTTGACGACGGGGATGAGCTTCGTCCCCGCCGGGAGCGAGCGCAGGATCGTGCGCACGTTTTCGCGCAGCTTGTCGGTATCGACGATCAGGCTTGAGTTGTTGAGCACTCCGTAGGTCGTATTCATATCCTATCCTCACTTCCCGCACATCTCGCGAACGAGCCGAGATGCGCCCTTGTACTTTTGAGATTTCATTCGGCGTATACAGCCGTTTTGCGTATTTTCATTCGGTATTTACTCGATTTTTTCGTATTTTATCTCTTTTCTTTTTGGATTGCAAGTCTCTTTTGCATCTGCAACGGATTCTTGTCATTTTGCATAAGAAAATTTAATTATTGTGCGTGAATTTTGAATATCAAACCGATTGACTTTGCATGAATATCCTCTTATACTATGTCATCATTTTGATTCGCGAATATAAATTCATATTTACCCGCTACCGAGGAAACTCCGGCACCCCCCATCCCGATCTTCCTTCCCGCCGGAGCTTACTGCGAATGTGCAAGGTCCCTTGAGGCTTTGCACATTCGCTGCGTTTTGGGTGAAAAACTGCTAATTTCCGCTTGCTTTTTGTCCGGGACTGTGGTATGATTACATCCTGTGAATACAGCGCGTTCTGCGTTTATCAACTGATTGGAGGTCTCCTGTTATGGAACTGTTTATCACCATTCTTCAGCTCATCTGCGGTCTGATCGTCATCGGCATCGTGCTCTTCCAGAGCGGCAAGTCCGCCGGCCTGAGCGGCGCCATCGGCGGCGTGGCCGATTCCTTTATGGCGAAGAACAAGGCCAAGAGCATGGATGCCAAGCTCGCCCGCGCGACCAAGTGGGTCGGCGCTGCGTTCATCGTCCTGACGCTCGTTCTCAACATGCTGTAATTTTTCGCGCATATTCGACGATTTGTAATCAAAAAGAGCTGCCGGAGCCTCGCTTCGGCAGCTCTTTTTCTCTGTCTCACGCGATCCGCTTGAGCTCGTCGGGACGGATGTAGAGCTTTCCCGGCTCCGGCTCGACACCCTTTTGCCGAAAGAGCTCCTCTAAGGTGACAAAGCGGTAGCCCTGCGGGGTCAGGGCGTCGATGGCGCGCAGCGCCGCCTCGACGCTTGTGGTGTAAGGGTCGTGCAGGAGAATGATGTCGCCGTCGCGGGCATGGTCGATGATGTCCTGCGCTACGGCGTCGGCGTCCAGCCTGCGCCAGTCCTCCGTATCCAGCGACCAGTAGACCATCGGCACCTCGACCGCCGCGGCGGTCTGCGGGGCGAGAAAGCCCCACGGCGGGCGGAGCCAATAGACTCCGTCGCCAAGAAGCGCGCGCAGCGTCTCATCGGTCGCAGCGATCTCGCGCAGGCGCTCGGCGGGGTCGCCGCGGCTGAGATCCATGTGCGTAAAGGTATGGCTGCCGACCTGATGCCCCTCGTCCGCCATGCGGCGCACGGTGTCCTCATGCCCGGCGATTTGCTCGCCGATCAGGAAGAAGGTCGCCTTGGCGCCCCGCTCCGCGAGGCCGTCGAGCAGCTGCTCGGTGGTCTCGGGCCATGGGCCGTCGTCGAAGGTCAGCGCCACATATTTCTCCGGCACAGCCGCCGGCTCCGCGGCAGAGGCCGGCAGACTTTCCTCCGAACGCGGCGCAAGCGCCAGCAGCGGTACGGCGAGCATACACAGCAGCGCCCGCCGCTTTTTCCTTGTCATTCCATCGCCCCCTCGGAGGAGCTTATGCGCCCGGCGGCGCGCTTATCCCTGCGGGACGGGCCGCGGATCGTTCTTTTCCCTCCGATGCACTGCGGCGTGCAACAGAGGGCGTTTTGCGCCGCAAGGAAAACAGGCGTTTCCGACCATGCGGCAGAGAAGCATAAAAAGTCCTTTTGTATGGCTTCGCGATCTGCCATACAAAAGGACTTTTTACTTACGCTGTTATGCTTAGACCAGCTCGATGATGGCCGTCTCAGCAGCGTCGCCGCGGCGAACGCCGGTGCGGACGATGCGGGTATAGCCGCCATTGCGCTCAGCATAGGCGGGGGCCAGCTCCTTGAAGGTCTTCTTGCAGACGTCTTCGCGGGTGATGAAAGCCATCGCCTGACGATAAGCCGCCAGATCGCCCTTCTTGCCGAGGGTGATCATCTTCTCAGCCAGGGGCTTGATCTCCTTGGCGCGGGTGACGGTCGTTTCCATCTTGCCGTTGTCCAGAAGGTCGGTGACCTGCTGACGGAGCATCGCCATACGCTGATCGGTAGTCTTACCGAGCTTACGAGTTCCGGGCATGTTGGTTTTCCTCCTTATCAGGATAAGTTAGCGGGTCTTCGTCCTGCGGCGCTGCCGCAGGCGACAGCCCCTGTCAGTTGTTGTCGTCGCTGGCGAGGGACAGGCCCATCATAGCCAGCTTGTTGATGACCTCTTCGAGGCTCTTGCGGCCCAGGTTGCGGACCTTCATCATATCGTCCTCGGTCTTGGAGATCAAGTCCTCGACGGTGTTGATGTTGGCGCGCTTGAGGCAGTTGAAGCTGCGCACGGAGAGATCGAGCTCCTCGATGGTCAGCTCCAGCACCTTGTCGCGCTGGGTCTCGGCCTTCTCGACGACGGTGGACTTGCCGCCCATAGCGTCGGACAGGTCGGTGAAGAGAGCAAAGTGATCGCAGAGGATCTTGGCACCGAGGGACACCGCGTCACGGGACGAGATGGTGCCGTCGGTCCAGACCTCGAGCGTCAGCTTGTCGAAGTCGGTCATGTTGCCCACGCGGGTGTTTTCCACGGTGTAGTTGACCTTGTAAACAGGCGTGTAGATCGAATCGACCGGAATGAGGCCGATCGTGGTCTGCGCCGGCTTGTTGCGGTCAGCGGGGACATAGCCGCGGCCGTGGCTGAGCGTCAGCTCCATGTTGAGTGTCGCTCCGGCGTCGAGCGTTGCGATGTGCAGGTCGGGATTGAGGACCTCGACCTCGCTGTCGCACTTGATGTCGCCGGCCTTGACCTCGCAGGGACCGGTGGCCTCGATGAAGACCGTCTTGGTGCCCTCCGCGTTGTGGAGCTTGGTGATCAGGCTCTTGACGTTGAGGACGATCTCCGTCACATCCTCCTTGACGCCGGGGATGGTGGAGAACTCATGCTGCACACCGGCGATCTTGATGGCGGTAGCTGCGGTGCCGGGGAGCGAAGAGAGCATAATGCGGCGCAGGGCGTTGCCCAGCGTAATGCCGTATCCACGCTCCAAAGGCTCGACAACGTACTTGCCGTAAGAGCTGTTTGCGGAGTCTTCGATACACTCGATCTGGGGCTTTTCAATTTCAATCATGCAGTTACCCTCCTTCATCTTCTCATTGCGGTGGCGCATTGCTGCGCCCCGCCGGCAATTCCTATCATTATTGAGGGTATCCTCCGATTACTTGGAGTACAACTCAACGATGAGGTGCTCCTCAACAGGAACGTCGATCTCCTCGCGGGCGGGAAGACGAGTGATGGTGCCCTTGAGAGCATTCTTCTCGCGCTCCATCCACACGGGCTGCAGGAACACGGGCGCGTCCTGACCCAGCAGGCGCTTGAAGCACTCGGCGGAGCGGCTGCTCTCTGCGACCTCGATCACATCGCCGGCCTTGACGAGGTAGGAAGGAATGTTGACCTTCTTGCCGTTGACGGTGAAGTGGGCGTGGCTGACGAGCTGACGGGCCTGACGGCGGGTCATCGCAAAGCCCATGCGATAGACGACGTTGTCCAGACGGCGCTCGACGGTGATGAGCAGGTTGTCACCGGTCTTGCCGGGAGCCGCAGCGGCCTTCTCATAGTAATCATGGAACTGCTTTTCCAGGATACCGTAGATGAACTTGACCTTCTGCTTCTCAGCAAGCTGGATGCCATACTCGCTCTTTTTTCTCTTCATCTGGCTGCCGGGGTTGCGGTTCGTGGTCTTCTTCGCATAACCCATAACGGCAGGAGAAATGCCTAAAGCCTTGCAGCGCTTGGCGATCGGCTGCATATTCTTAGCCATATTGCTTGTTACCTCCTCTTTCGATTAAACGCGGCGGCGCTTCGGGGGACGGCAGCCATTGTGAGGAATCGGCGTAACGTCCTTGATCATGGTGACCTCGAGACCCACAGCCTGCAGGGCGCGGATGGCCGCTTCACGACCCTGACCGGGACCCTTGACAAAGACCTCGACGGTCTTGAGACCATGCTCCATAGCGGCGGTAGCCGCCGTCTCAGCAGCGCTCTGCGCGGCGAAGGGAGTGGACTTCTTGCTGCCGCGGAAACCGAGACCACCGGAGGAAGCCCAGGAAAGGGCGTTGCCCTGAGAGTCGGTCACCGTGACCATGGTGTTGTTGAAGGAAGAACGAATGTGGACCTGTCCACGCTCAATGTTCTTCTTTTCGCGACGGCGGCGGATAACCTTCTTGCCGTTAGCCTTAGCAGTAGCCATATTCTATTCTCCCTCCTTACTTCTTCTTGTTCGCAATGGTCTTCTTGGGGCCCTTGCGGGTGCGTGCGTTGGTCTTGCTGCGCTGACCGCGAACGGGCAGGCCGCGGCGATGACGGGTGCCGCGATAGCAGCCGATCTCGCTCAGACGCTTGATGTCGAGCGCGGTCTGGCGGCGCAGGTCGCCCTCGACCATGTAGCCGTGGTCGATGGCTTCACGCAGCTTGGCCTCTTCCGCGTCGGTCAGATCCTTCACGCGGGTGTCGGGGTTAATGCCTGTCTGCGCCAGAATGTCCTGAGCGCTCTTTCTGCCAATGCCGTAGATGTAAGTCAAACCGATTTCGATTCGCTTATCCTTGGGCAGGTCAATACCGGCAATACGTGCCATACTCTTTAACCTCCAATTAAGTCTTAGCCCTGGCGCTGCTTGTGCTTGGGATTCTCGCAAATGACCATGACACGGCCTTTACGACGAATGATCTTGCACTTCTCGCACATGGGCTTCACGGACGGTCTTACTTTCATGTCGATAAACCTCCATTACTTAGTACGCCAGGTAATGCGACCGCGGGTCAGGTCGTAGGGAGACATCTCCACCGTGACCTTGTCACCTGGCAGGATCCTGATGAAATTCATTCTGAGCTTTCCGGAAATATGCGCCAATATCGTGTGTCCATTTCCAATGTCTACTTGGAATGTGGTGTTGGGCATCGCCTCAACGACAGTGCCTTCCACTTCGATCATGTCGGATTTTGCCAAAGTGTTGATCCCTCCTGGTCTTGATTACCGTGCTCGCCGCGATAGACGGCGAGGGCTTTACGAAGCTCACTGTTTGTAATGATCTCGCTGCTTCTGAGCTTTGCGGCGAGTTCCTCCGGCGCGGCTCCCGCGCGCTGAACGTGCCTGCACTTCTTGCGCTTGGGGGCTTCGAGCCGTCTGGACCTGCCGTCCGCGAGCAGAAGATATTCGTTCTGAACATCCACAACGAAGAAGAGTCTGCCCTTCTCCCTGCCCGCCGTCGCTAAAACAAGGTCGCTCTTCGCAATGTCCATCCGCACGTCCTCAGATCTCGGGAAGCGTCAGAAGCTCCGCTTCGCCGTTGGTGATGAGGATCGTGTTTTCGTAGTGTGCGGCAAGCGAACCGTCTTGGGTCTTGACAGTCCAGCCGTCCGGCATGACCCGGACTGCCGCGCCACCCGCGTTCACCATGGGTTCGACTGCGATCGTCATGCCGCGCAGCAGTCTCGGACCGTGGCCCGGCGCGCCGAAGTTCGGCACCTCGGGGCTCTCGTGCATCTTTCTGCCGATGCCGTGACCGACATATTCGCGCACGACGCTGTAGCCATTGTCCTCAACGTATTTCTGCACCGCCGCAGAGATGTCCGAAAGGCGCTGGCCCTCGCGGGCGAATCGGATGCCTTCGAAGAAGCTCTGCTGTGTGACGTCGATGAGCCGCTGGGCCTCGGCGGAAATTTTTCCGCAGGGGTAAGTGGCCGCGCAGTCGCCGTGGAAGCCGCCGATGTAGGCGCCCACATCCACGCTCACGATGTCGCCCTCCTTGAGCACCCGGGGACCCGGGATGCCGTGGATGATCTCATCGTTCACGCTGACGCAGACGCTGGCCGGATAGCCGCTGTAATTGAGGAACGACGGCTCGGCTCCCTGCGATTTGATGAACCTGTACACTGCTTTGTCAATTTCGTGGGTTGTTACGCCGGGCTTTACCATTTCCCCTGCTAACGCACGGGCAGCCGCGGTAATTTTTCCCGCTCGGCGCATCAATTCGATCTCGTGTGCCGATTTCAAAGTGATCATTGTACACCTCTCATTTCAGCACGGCGAGGATCGCCTTGGAGGTGGCCTCGACCGAGCCCATATCCTCCACCGGGTACAGAACGCTGCGGGACTTATAGAAGTCCTTGAGCGGTTCCGTCTCCCTATGATAGACCGCAAGACGGTTCTTCACCGTCTCCGGTGCATCATCCTTACGGGTGACGAGCTTGCCGCCGCAGACGTCGCAGACGCCCTCGGTCCTGGGCGGAACCGCCTTGATATGGTAGCTCGCGCCGCAGTGCTCGCACACCCTGCGTCCGCTCATGCGCTCCTCGATGGTCTCGTCGGAGACCTCGAGCGAGACGACATGATCGAACCGGATACCGGCTGCCTCGAGCGCTTCCGCCTGCGCGATCGTGCGGGGCACACCGTCGAGGATGTAGCCCTTCGCACAATCGGATTCGGCAAGACGCTCGGTGATAATGCCGATGATGACCTCATCGGGCACCAGATGGCCTTCATCCATATAGGTCTTGGCCTTTATTCCCGTCGGCGTGCCGTTTTTGATGGCCGCGCGCAGAATGTTTCCGGTGGAGATCGTCGGGATCCCGAGCTCGGCGGCGAGGATCGCGGCCTGTGTGCCCTTTCCCGCGCCGGGAGCGCCCAATAAAATCAGTTTCATGTTTTCGCCTTTCTTACTCAAGGAAGCCCTTGTACTGACGCATCAGCATCTGGGACTCCAAAGCCTGAACGGTCTCCAGCGCAACACCGACAACGATGATGACCGAGGTGCCGCCGATAGCGAGGCTGTAGTTATCCAGAGCCTTGCCGACGATCAGCGGCGCGATGGCCACGATGCCGAGGTAGATCGCACCGAACAGCGTGACCTTGTTGAGCACCTTCGCGATGAACTGGCTGGTGGGCTGGCCCGGACGGAAGCCGGGGATGAAGCCGCCGTTCTTCTTGAGGTTGTTGGAGATCTCAACGGGGTTGAACTGAATGGTAGCGTAGAAGTAGCTGAAGCCGATGATCATCAGGAAGTACACGATCAGGTAAAGAACGGACTTCGTGTCGATCGCGCTGTAGATGGAGTAAGCGACGGGGCTGGTATCCTTGTCGGGGGTGCCGACAAAGGCCCAGACCGTGGCAGGCAGAGAAGCGATGGACTGCGCGAAGATGATGGGCAGAACGCCGGACATATTGACCTTCATGGGAAGGGTGGATGCCTGACCGCCGTACATCTTGCGGCCGACCTGACGCTTCGCATACTGCACGGGGATACGGCGCTCGGCGCCGTTGACGTGGACGATGAGGACGATCATCGCGAGGATGCCGAGGAGCACCAGCGCCAGCCACAGGTAGCCGATGCTGCCCTTCTGAGCAACGAAGTAGCGGCCGGTGGTGAACGCGGTGGGGATACGGGCGAGGATACCGGCGAAGAGGATCATGGAGATGCCGTTGCCGATACCGAACTCGTTGACCTGCTCGCCGAGCCACATGACGAAGGACGAACCGGCGACGAGGGTCACGATGATGACCAGAGCCGGCCAGATGCCGGACTGCTCGAGGATGCCGTAGTTCTTGCAGATCATGTAGTAGCCGAAGGCCTGGAGAAGAGCGATGGCGACCGTCGCGTAGCGCGTGATGGAGGCGATCTTCTTCTTGCCGGCCTCACCGCCGTCACGGGCAAGACGCTCGAGGGCGGGGATGGCAATGGTCAGCAGCTGGATGATGATCGAGCTGTTGATGTAGGGCTGCACACCGAGGGCGAAGACCGTAGCCTGCGCGAAGGCGCCGCCGGACATCACATTGTAGAGACTCAGGAGGCTGCCGCCGGTGGAATCAATGTAGGCACCGAGCAGCTCCGTGTTGATATAGGGGGTGGGGATCGCGTTACCGACGCGGAAGATGAGCAGGATCAGCAGAGTGAATACGATCTTCTTACGCAGTTCGGGAATGCCCCAAGCTTTACGGATCGTCTGGATCACTTAGATCACCTCTGCCTTTCCGCCTGCTGCCTCGATAGCCTCCTTGGCAGAAGCGGAGAAAGCAGAAGCCTCCACGTTGACCTTCTTCGTGACCTTGCCGTTGCCAAGGACCTTGTAGCCGTACTCGCACTTGTTCAGGATACCCTTGGCAAGCAGAGCCTCGGCGTTGACGGTCTCACCGTCCTCGAACACGTTGAGCGCGCTGAGGTTGATGATCTCATAGGGCTTTGCAAAAATGTTGTTGAAGCCGCGCTTCGGGGTACGGCGCGCCAGAGGCATCTGGCCGCCTTCAAAACCGATGCGGACACCGCCGCCGCTGCGGGCCTTCTGACCCTTGTGACCGCGGCCGCCGGTCTTGCCGTTGCCGGAACCGGCACCGCGACCCTTGCGGTAAGCCTCTTTGGTGGAGCCGGCGGCAGGAGACAGTTCATGTAACTTCATTAGACAGCTCCTCCTTACTTTTCTTCGGTGACCTGCAGCAGGTACCCGATCTGGGCGATCTTGCCGCGGGTCTGATCGTTATCGGGCTGCACGGTGGCGTCGCCGATCTTGCGCAGGCCGAGGGAGTTGGCAGTGGCGATGTGCTTTTCCAGTCTGCCATTGAGGCTCTTGACGAGCTTGACGTTCAGATTAGCCATGTTTACTGCCTCCTTATCCCACGATTTCTTCCACGCTCTTGCCGCGGATCTTGGCGACCTGCTCGGGGCTACGCATAGCCTTCAGGCCCTCGAAAGCGGCGCCGACAACGTTATTGGCGTTGTTGGAGCGCAGGCACTTGGTACGAATATCCTTGATACCCGCAGCCTCGACGACGGCACGCACAGCGCCGCCGGCGATGACGCCGGTACCGGGGGCGGCGGGCTTCATGAGCACGCGGCCCGCGCCGAACTCACCGATGGTCTCGTGAGGAATGGTGGTGCCGGACAGGGTCACGGTGACCATGTTCTTCTTGGCAGCCTCCAGACCCTTGCGGATCGCTTCGGGAACTTCAGCAGCTTTGCCAAGGCCGTAACCGACCTTGCCTTTTCCGTCGCCGACGACCATCAGCGCGGAGAACTTCATGACACGGCCGCCCTTAACGGTCTTGGAAACACGGTTGAGGGCAACGAGCTTTTCCATGTATTCGCTCGGTTCACGTTCAAATCTGGGCATTTCGTTGTTCCTCCTTCTTAGAATTCCAGACCGCCCTCACGGGCGCCTTCGGCCAGCTCAGCAACACGACCATGGTACAGGTAACCGCCGCGGTCGAACACGACCACGTCGATGCCCTTGGCCTTGGCGCGCTCAGCGACCAGCTTGCCAACGGCGCGGGCAGCAGCCTTGTTGCCGCCGTTGCCTTCGATCTCTTTGTCCAGAGAGGATGCCGCGACGAGAGTGTTGCCCGCGACATCGTCGATGATCTGGGCATAGATGTTCTTCTCGCTGCGGAACACGTTCAGACGGGGACGCTCGGGAGTGCCGGAGATCTTCGCACGCACTCTCTTGTGGCGCTTAATGCGCTGCGCGTTAGTATCGGGTCTTTTAATCATATCGGCACACCTCCTTACTTCTTGGCGCCGGTCTTACCGACCTTGCGGCGAATGACTTCATCCGCATACTTGATGCCCTTGCCCTTGTACGGCTCGGGAGGACGCTTCTCGCGGACCTCCGCGGCGAACTGACCGACCTTCTGCTTGTCGCAGCCGTGAATGACGATCTTGTTCTGCGCGGGGACCTCGATGGTGATGCCCTCGATCTCGGGCACCTCAACGGGGTGGGAGTAACCGATGGTCAGGATGAGCTTGCTGCCCTCCTTGGCGGCACGGTAACCGACACCGTTGATCTCGAGCTCCTTCTTGTAGCCCTCGCTGACGCCGACCACCATATTGTGGAGCAGCGCGCGGGTCAGGCCGTGGAGAGCGCGGTTTTGCTTCTCATCGTTGGGACGCGCGACGTGAACGACGCCGGCTTCCTGGGTGAGAGTCATCGTGGGATAAAGCTGCTGGGTCAGGGAACCCTTGGGGCCCTTGACGGTGACAAGGTTGCCCTCGCCGATGGTGACTTCGACACCGGCGGGAATGTGCACGGGCATTCTACCAATTCGACTCATTGTTCAATACCCTCCTTACCACACGAACGCAAGGACTTCGCCGCCGACGTGAGCCGCGCGAGCAGCCTTGTCGGTCATAACGCCCTTAGAGGTGGAGACGATGGCAATGCCGAGGCCGCGGAGAACGCGGGGCAGCTCGTCCGCGCCGACGTAAACACGCAGGCCGGGCTTGCTGACGCGGCGGAGACCGGTGATGACCTTGTCCTTGCCGTTGTACTTCAGGGTGATGTGAATGACGCCCTGAGTACCATCGTCAACGATCTGATAGCTCTTGATATAGCCCTCATCCAGCAGGATCTGAGCAATGCTCTTCTTCATGTTGGAGGCGGGAACGTCAACGGTGTCGTGACGGGCACTGTTGGCGTTGCGGATACGGGTGAGCATATCCGCAATGGGATCGGTGATATGCATAGTGTAAATCCTCCTAATTTAGAGTTACGGAGTTTCCCCCGTTTCGGTCACGAGGTATCACTGCCAATTTGGAGCGTGCCCACACGCGTGTGACCACGCGTAATTGACAGTGACCTTTCGCGATCCTTATCGCCAGAGCGTCCATATCACAACGCTCGTGGTTAAGAGTTGGGGCGGAGAGCAGGCTCTCCTAAACGGTTCTTCCTGAGATTTTTTCGTCAGACGAGGCGAAGCGACGCCGCTGTACTTTGTGTACAGCAAGGAGCTTCAACGAAGTATGGCGGAAAAAGACTTAGAAAGAGGCTTTGCGGACGCCGGGGATCTCGCCCTTGTACGCCAGCTCGCGGAAGCAGATACGGCAGACGCCGTAGTCACGCAGATAGGCGTGGGGACGGCCGCAGATCTTGCAGCGGTTGTACTTGCGGGTGGAGAACTTAGCAGGAGCCTGCTGCTTGAGAATCATAGATTTCTTAGCCATTTCACATATCCTCCTACTTAGCGTTCAAAGGGAGCGCCGACCAGGGTCAGCAGCTCGCGGGCCTCTTCGTCGGTCTGCGCGGTGGTGCAGATGACGATGTCCATGCCGCGGATCTTGTCGATCTTGTCGTACTCGATCTCGGGGAAGATCAGCTGCTCCTTGATGCCGAGGGCATAGTTGCCGCGGCCGTCGAAGGCGTTCGCGCTGATGCCGCGGAAGTCGCGGACACGGGGAAGCGCCACGTTAAAGAGACGATCGAGGAACTCCCACATCTTATCGCCGCGGAGGGTGACCTTCGCGCCGACGGGCATACCTTCACGCAGCTTGAAGTTCGCAACGGACTTCTTGGCGTTGGTGATGATGGCCTTCTGGCCGGTGATGGTGGAGAGGTCACGGACGACGGCCTCGAGGACTTTCGCGTTCTCGCGAGCCTCGCCGCAGCCGACGTTGACGACGACCTTCTCGATCTTGGGGACCTGCATGGTGGAGGTGTAGCCGAACTTCTTAAAGAGAGCGGGCGCCACTTCCGCAACGTACTTGTCTTTCAGTCTTGCCATAGTGTTACGACTCTCCTTTCTTACAGCTCAGCGCCGCACTTCTTGCAGACGCGGGTCTTCTTGCCGCCCTCGACCTTGTGGGCGACGCGGGTGCCCTTGCCGCACTTGGGGCAGACCACCTGGACCTTGGAGGCATACAGAGCCGCTTCGCGCTCCACGATGCCGCCGGTCTCGCCCTGCTTGCGGGGCTTGATGTGGCAGGTCACCTTGTTGATGCCCTCGACCACGACCTTGGCTTCGCTGGGAACGGTGCCGAGCACCTTGCCCTGCTTGCCCTTGTCCTTGCCGGACAGGACGATAACGGTATCGCCCTTTTTCACATTCATAGCCATTTCTTCAAGCCCTCCTTACACAACTTCGGGAGCGAGGGACAGGATCTTCATGTAATCCTTGTCGCGCAGCTCACGGGCGACGGGCCCAAAGATACGGGTGCCGCGGGGATTCTTGTCGTCCTTGATGAGGACGGCAGCGTTCTCGTCAAAGCGGACATAGGTGCCGTCGTTGCGGCGGACGCCCTTGGCGCTGCGGACGATAACGGCCTTGACGACCTCGCCCTTCTTGACCGTGCCGCCGGGGGTAGCCTTACGGACAGAGGCAACGATCACGTCGCCGATGTTGCCGTACTTACGGCTGGAGCCGCCGAGCACACGGATGCACTTGATTTCCTTGGCACCGGTATTATCGGCAACCTTGAGGAAACTCTCTTGCTGAATCATACTTCCGGTACCTCCTTACTTAGCCTTTTCGACGATCTCGACCACGCGCCAGCGCTTGTCCTTGGACAGGGGGCGGGTCTCCATCACCTTAACGGTATCGCCGATACCGCATTCGTTGTTCTCATCGTGGGCCTTGAGCTTATAGGTGCGGCCGACGATCTTCTTGTACAGGGGGTGAGCGACGCGGTCGGCGATGGCGACGACGACGGTCTTATCCATCTTGTCGGAGACGACCTTGCCCACGCGGACCTTACGGGAGGAAATTCTCTTCTCTTCCATGTTACTTCTCCTCCTTTTCACGGATCATGGTTTTGACTCGGGCAATATCACGCTTGGTCTCAACGAGCTTCTGAGGATTGTCAAGCTGATTGGTCGCGTGCTGCATACGCAGGAAAAACAGATCCTTCTTCAGGGCGTCGAGCTTCTCATTGAGCTGAGCGACGCTCATTGCACGAACTTCACTTGCCTTCATCTTCATTCACCTACTTCCTGGGTCTCGGTGTCCTCGCGGGCGACGACCTTCGTCTTGATGGGCAGCTTGTGGCTGGCCAGACGGAGCGCCTCGCGGGCGACATCTTCGGGGACGCCGGCGATCTCAAACATGACACGGCCGGGCTTAACAACGGCAACCCAATACTCAGGGGAGCCCTTACCGGAACCCATACGGGTCTCAGCCGGCTTCTGAGTGACGGGCTTATCGGGGAAGATCTTGATCCAGACCTGACCGCCACGCTTGGTGTAACGGGTCATGGCGATACGGGCGGCCTCGATCTGATTGCTGGTGATCCAGGCGGGCTCAGTGGCGACAAGACCGAATTCACCGTAGGTGACGGTGTTGCCGCGCATGGCCTTACCGGTCATACGGCCGCGCTGCACGCGACGATACTTTACTCTCTTCGGCAGAAGCATTAGTGAGCCCCTCCTTCCTTATTCTCTGCGGGCTTGCGGAAGCCGCCCTGGGGACGATCGCCCTGGGGACGGCCGCCATTGCGGTTGAAGCCGTTCTGGCCGTCGCGGCGCTGGAAGCCCTGGCCGTCACGACGGGGACGACGGTCGCCGTCACGACGGGGACGACGCTCGCGGCGCTCCTCGTAAGGCTTGGTGGTGTCCAGCGTGCGGGGAGTGGTGCGCAGGGTCTGGGTGAGGACCTCGCCCTTGTAGATCCAGACCTTGACGCCGATGCGGCCGAAGGTGGTGGCAGCCTCAGCGAAGCCGTAGTCGATGTCGGCACGGATGGTCTGCAGGGGAATGGTGCCCTCGTGATAGTGCTCAACGCCCGCGATCTCGCGGCCGCCGAGACGACCGGTGCAGCAGCACTTGATGCCCTTGGCGCCGGCGCGCATGGCGCGGCCCATGGCGTTCTTCATCGCGCGGCGGTGAGAAATACGCTTCTCAAGCTGCTGGGCGATGTTCTCAGCGACGAGCTGAGCGTCCATGTCGGGAGAGCGGACCTCAACGATGTTGAGCTTGACCTTCTTGCCGATCATGGCTTCGACCGCGGCGCGGACCTTCTCGACCTCAGCGCCGTCCTTGCCGATGACCATACCCGGACGCGCGCAGTGCACGAACAGGGTGACGACGTCGTTGGAGCGCTCGATCTCGATCTTGGGCACGCCCGCGCCGTACAGGGTCTTCTTGAGGAACTTGCGGATGTTGTAATCTTCAACGATCAGGTCGCCGACCTTCTCGTCCTTGGCATACCAACGGGAGTCCCAGTCTTTGATGACGCCAACGCGCATGCCGTGGGGATTAACTTTCTGTCCCATAAAACTGTCTCCTCCCTTTATTCTTTCTCCGCCACGGCGAGCGTGACGTGAGAGGTACGCTTGTTGATGCGATAGCCGCGGCCCTTGCTGGCGGGGATCATACGCTTGAGGATCGGGCCGCCGGTGGCGTAGACTTCGCTGACGTAGAGCTTGCCGGTATCCATGCTGAAGTTGTTCTCAGCGTTGGCGACAGCGCTCTTGAGCAGCTTGATGAGGGGTTCGGACGCAGCCTTGGGGGTCTGCATCAGAATCGCCATGGCCGTGCCGACATCCTTGCCGCGGATCAGATCGCAGACGATCTGGACCTTGCGCGGAGAGATGCGGACATATCTCAGATAAGCTTTAGCTTCCATATTCTGCATCCTCCTTCTTACGCTTTCTTGGCATGGCCGCGGAAGGTACGGGTGGGAGCAAACTCGCCGAGCTTGTGACCGACCATATCTTCCTGGACATAAACGGGAACGTGCTTGCGGCCGTCATAGACCGCGATGGTGTGACCGACGAAGGAGGGGAAGATCGTGGAGCTGCGGCTCCAGGTCTTGAGGACCTTCTTCTCGCCGGTCTTGTTCATTTCTTCGACTCGCTTGATGAGCTCAGGGGCAACAAACGGGCCTTTTTTAATGCTTCTGCTCATTGTTCCTTTGCCTCCTTACTTCTCATTACGACGCTTGACGATGAACTTGTTCGTCGGGTTCTTCTTGGAGCGGGTCTTGTAACCCATCGCGGGCTTGCCCCAAGGAGTGACAGGGCCGGGACGGCCAACGGGCGCCTTGCCCTCGCCGCCGCCGTGGGGGTGGTCGCAGGGGTTCATGACGGAGCCGCGGACGGTCGGACGCCAACCCATGTGACGCTTGCGGCCGGCCTTACCGATCTGAACGTTCTCGTGGTCGAGATTGCCGACCTGACCGATGCAGGCGGTGCAGTTGGTGCGGACGATGCGCACCTCACCGGAGGGCATACGGATCTGAGCGTCGCCGTTCTCCTTCGCCATCAGCTGCGCGGCAGCGCCGGCGGAGCGGACGAGCTGGGCGCCCTTGCCGGGGTGCATCTCGATGTTGTGGATGACCGTACCGACGGGGATGTTGGCGATGGGCAGGCAGTTGCCCGGCTTGATGTCGGCGGAAGCGGAGGAAATGATCTTGTCACCGGCGGTGAGGCCGACGGGAGCGATCACATAGCGGCGCTCGCCGTCCTCGTACTCGACGAGAGCGATGTAGGCGCTGCGGTTGGGGTCGTACTCCAGGCGCAGGACGGTCGCGAACATATCGGTCTTGTCACGCTTGAAGTCGATGATGCGGTACTTCTGCTTGTTGCCGCCGCCGTGATGGCGAACGGTGATGCGGCCATAGCTGTTGCGGCCCGCGTTCTTCTTGAGAACCTCGGTCAGCTTGCGCTCGGGCTTGGCCTTCTTGTCGATCCCCTCGAAGGCGGACACGGTCATGTGACGGCGGGAGGGGGTAGTGGGCTTATAAGTCTTGATAGCCATTGTTCATTCTCCTCCTTACACCATGCCCTCGAACATTTCGATGGTCTTGGAATCTGCCGTCAGCTGGACGTAAGCCTTCTTCCAGCCGCGGGTGGTACCGGGACGGCCCGCGCCCATGCGCTTGGCCTTGCCGGAAACGTTGATCGTGTTGACCTTGGCGACCTTGACGCCGAAGATCTGCTCGACCGCGTTCTTGATCTCGATCTTGCCGGCATCCTTGGCGACCTCGAAGACATACTTCTTGTCTGCGACGGAGGCCATGGAGCGTTCGGTAATGATCGGACGAATGACGATATCGTAAACGTTAGCCATTATGCGAACACCTCCTCGATCACTGCGAGGGCATCCTTGTCGATGACCAGGGTCTTGGCGTTGAGCAGGTCATAGACGTTGATGAGCTTTGCAGGGCTGGTGACGACGCCCGGAATGTTGCGGGCGCTCTTGACGACGATGTCGTTGACCTCGGGAGTCACGACGACGGACTTGCCTTCCGCGTTGACGGCGGTCAGGAAGTTCTTGAAGCTCTTGGTCTTGATCTCGTCCATCGCGATCTTGTCGACGACGACGATCTCGCCATCCTTAGCCTTGGAGGACAGGACGGACTTGAGAGCCAGACGCTTGACCTTCTTGTTGAGCACGTAGCTGTAGGTGCGGGGCTTGGGGGCAAACGCGATGCCGCCGTGCGTCCACTGCGGGGAGCGGGTGCTGCCCTGACGGGCGCGGCCGGTGCCCTTCTGGCGCCACGGCTTGCGGCCGCCGCCGGAAACCTCAGCACGGGTCAGAGCGCTCTGGGTGCCCTGACGGCAGTTGGCCAGGTGATTCTTCACGACTTCGTGGACAACGCTCATGTTCGGCTCAACGCCGAAGATCGCGTCGTTCAGCTCCACGGTACCGACTTCAGCGCCGGTCATGCTGACAACTTTAATCGTAGACATTCTTTAAGCACTCCTTTCCTTATTTCGTTCTGGCGGAAGCCTTCTGCGGGTTGCGGCCGGAAGCCTTCTGCGGGTTGCTGCTGATGCCCGCGCCCGCCTGCTTGACCTTGTGGGTCTTGACGGTGTTCTTCACGGTAACAAGGCTGTACTTGGGGCCGGGGATCGCGCCGCGGACGACGAGCATATTGAGCTCGGGATCGACCTTGACGACTTCGAGGTTCTGGATGGTGACGGTCTCGCCGCCCATCTGGCCGGGGCCGCCGGTGCCCTTGAAGATACGGCTGGGATCGGTGCCCGAGCCGCGGGAGCCGACATGACGGTGGACAGGGCCGCCGCCGTGGCTCTTGCGCTGGATGGCATAGCCGCAGCGCTTGACAACGCCCTCGTAGCCGTGGCCCTTGCTGGTGCCGGTCACGTCAACGAAATCGCCGACCTTGAACATATCCGCCTTGATGACGGCGCCGAGCTCCAGCTCGCTGCCGTTGTCGAGGGCGAACTCGCGCAGGTACTTCTTGGGGGAAACGCCGGCCTTGTTGAGATGGCCGACTTCGGGCTTGGACAGCTTCTTTTCAGCAACGTCCTCATAGCCCAGCTGGACTGCCTCATAACCATCCTTCTCGGTGGTCTTCTTCTGGGTGACGACACAGGGGCCCGCTTCGATCACGGTGACCGGGATCACGTGGCCGTTTTCGTCGAAGATCTGAGACATGCCAACTTTTTTGCCGATGATTGCTTTCATGTATGATCCTCCTATAGGTTATTGGTCGGCTTAGTTGCGGCGGCGCCGCATTGCTCTGCCGACATGACCCCGTTCATCTCACGCAAGTCGATGAACGATTGGGTAGAGCAACAAAGTATTTTCAAAAAACAAAATATTTTGTTTTTTGACAGGGGTTCACAGTTTGCTTCACGCGCTCATGCGTTCGCAAACATGCGGGTGATTTTTTCGTCGGGCGAGGCGCACCGCCGCAGGCAGTATCGGGTATACGGCAAGGCGGCGGAACGAAGCACGGCGGAAAAATCAGAGCTTGATCTCGATCTCCACGCCGGCGGGAAGCTCGAGGCCCATCAGAGCCTCAACGGTCTTGGGGGTGGAGTTGGTGATGTCGATCAGGCGCTTGTGGGTGCGGCGCTCGAACTGCTCACGGGAGTCCTTATACTTATGAACAGCGCGCAGGATGGTGACGATCTCCTTCTTGGTGGGCAGAGGGATGGGGCCGGAGACGGTCGCGCCGGTGCGCTTGGCGGTCTCGACGATCTTCTCTGCGCTCTGGTCGATGACCTGATGGTCATAGGCCTTGAGGCGAATGCGAATCATTTCTTTTGCCATTTTCGGTTTCTCCTTCATTGTTGTACGGTTTTTTCACTGGTTGTCGAAGCCGTACGGTGAGATTTTTTCTTATACGCTTATCCGTGCGTATCATTCCGGCTCATAAGAAAACCGGCACGAATAAACGGCCGGTCCACACATGGCGCAGCGATCTACGCAACGTACAGATACTCATCTCAGCCGCCCGATTCTCGGACATACTCCCCGGAAGTTACCTCAGAAGCCCTGAGCAATCTCCCGGTTCATCGCAGTTTTGCACGCGTTTGGGCAGGATACTCCCACTCGCGGACCTGCCTATCATACAAGATATGAGCGGTAATGTCAAGCATCTTTTTGAATTTTTTTGAGAAAATCGTAAAGAAATTTTGGCTGTTCCGCCCTAAGGGCATACTTCCCTGCCGCGCGGGCATAGAATAGGCCGAAACCGGCTTCGGGAGGGGGAATTTTTATGGCGATGGCATGGCTCTGGACCGGAATGGTGGCGGTCTCGCTGGTGTTCGGCATACTGACCGGAAGCGTCGGTGAGCTTGGAGGCGCAGCGCTGGAGGGCGCGACTGCCGCGGTAGAGCTGTGTGTATCAATGGCAGGCATCATGTGCCTCTGGACCGGCGTGATGGAGGTCATGGAGCAGTGCGGGCTCTCTGCCGCGCTCGCACGGCTGTTCCGCCCGCTGCTGCGGCGGCTGCTGCCGGAAGCCAGCCGCGATCCCGAAACGCTCGCCGCCATCTCCGCCAACCTTTCCGCCAACCTGCTCGGGCTCGGCAACGCGGCAACGCCGCTGGGCATCCGCGCCGCGCGGCGCATGGCGCAGGGCTGCGGCGGTACGGCGTCGCATGAGCTCTGCCTGCTCGTTGTGCTCAACTCCGCGTCCATTCAGCTGCTGCCGACGACCGTCGCCGGCGTGCGCAGCGCGCTCGGCAGCGCCGATCCGTTCGATATTCTGCCCGCCGTCTGGACCGCCTCCCTGCTCTCTGTCCTCGCGGGGCTTGCCGCGGCGAAGCTGTTTGCGCGGATCTGGAGGGGGTGAAGGAGTGTCGCTTTCCGAGCTGGTCGTGCCGGTCCTGCTGTGCTTCACCGCCTGCTACGCACTGGGGAAACGGGTCGACGTTTACACCGCGCTGACCCGCGGCGCGGAGGAGGGGCTGAATGTACTGGTGCATATCCTCCCCTCGCTCATCGCGCTGCTGACGGCGGTGTATATGTTCCGCGCGTCGGGCGCGATGGAGTATCTGGGTGCGCTGCTCGCGCCGGCGCTCGAAAGGGTCGGCATTCCGCCGGAGGTCGCGCCGCTCCTTTTTATCCGCCCCATCTCCGGCAGCGGCGCGTTGGCGGTCGGCAGCGAGCTGATGGCGACCTACGGCCCCGACAGCTACATCGGGCGCGTGGCGGCGGTCATGCTGGGGTCAAGCGAGACTACCTTCTACACCATCGCCGTCTACTTCGGCTCGGTCGGCATCGTCAAAACACGCTACACCATCCCCGCCTCGCTCTGTGCGGACGCGGTGATGTTTCTCACCTCCGCCGCCGCGGTGCGGGTGCTGATGGGGTAAGAGAAAGAGGGTACTTCTCTAAAAATACGGAAAAGCGGGGATATCCCCGCTTTTTCTGCTTGCATTTATGGAAAGTCTGTTGTAAGATAACGGTAAGAGAATAACATTTGCAGGCTCCCTGCGGTGAGTTGGCGCTCACCGCAGGGCTATGCGGAATGTCGTGACCATTCCACACAACAGCATTGCTGTACCTACAGAACTATTATATCCTTTTCTCTTTCCATATTCAAGCCGTTCTTTTGATTTCGTTCATGCGGCCCGTACTCCTTTTGAGAAAGGCTATGGTAGCTGTGTCTGCTTTGATCGTTTTATCGGGCAGTGTGATGGATTTGTCAGATCCGTTGCACTGCTTTTGTTATTCTCGACAGTGCCCGCTGCGCGGGACAGGCTGTACACCCCTGTCTCCGCGGCGGCACTGGTGAGAATAATGTGGGAGGGAAATTTTATGGAGATTCTTATAGCAATTTTTATAGTGGCTTGTCTCGCCGTCATTTACTACTGGATATTTGATGCAAAGCAAAAAGAGAAGCAGGAATTGATCAAAGAGCAAATTAACGGGCTGATCGAAAGCCACACCAATCAGCTTAAATCCGAAGGGGTCAATGTGGACACCGTGTATACCTATCAGGACAATGCGTTCAAGCAGTTAGATTGGTCTAAAGCGGTTGCTTTTCGCCTCATTGTAGATGTTGCAAATCGGCAAATCGTGATCTGCAATGACCTTTCCAATCCTTTTTCTCCTCAAAAAATTCCATTCGAAAAAATCATTAATTGTGAAGTGCTCTCAAAAAACGGTTGGCTTTCAAGAAAAGGAATCAGCCGCGCTGTTGTCGGCGGAGTTATAGGCGGCGGTGCAGGTGCCATTATTGGCGCTTCCTCAGCGCAAAAAAGCATTGCAAAAATTGTTATCTATACAAGTGACATCACAACTCCATCTGTAACCATTGACCTATACGCAAAGAAAAATGACACTTGGGATTTTGACAATGAGCGAGATGCTTTTGCACAGCAGGTCTGCGCCAGCATTAAGGCGATTATTGCCAATCAGTAGAATAAAAGAGGTACTTCTTATGATGCCAGCAACTGAAAAAGAGTTTATCAGAGACTATATCGAACGAACAAAACTCAACTACGAAAGATTAAAGGCGGGGCCTTACGAAGTCACTCAACTAATTAATTCTGCCATCGGTTTACTAATCATACCCGAACAGAAACTATACGACAAGATTACGAATAAAATGATTTCCAAACAATTATTGAATGAGTTAATTGTCCATATTCAAATAAACACTTATGACAAACAACCTAACCTAAAAATAATTGCGCGACACCTTCGCAATAGCGTTGCTCATGCTCGACTTGAACTTAAAGCACAGGAACAGCCAGAATTTGATAAACCTCTTTTGATTGAATCCGTCATTTTCCGAGATGAGGATGGCGAAAAGAGTTTTCAAATAGAATTGCCCATCGAAACTCTGGAGCAATTCTTCTACGCATTCTCCGATGCCGCGGCAAGCCTTTGAGTATAGCAGAAGCCTCCGCCTGTTTTTTGCAGGCGGAGGCTCTTTTTACATTACTATATAATTATAATGTGTGCTTACATCTTCTCGGGCTTGCTCAGGCCGAGGATCGTCAGGCCGTTGGCGAGCACCTGACGGGTCGCAGCAGCGAGCAGCAGACGGGCGTTCGCCACGTCGTCCGCCTCGCCCTTGATGCGGCAGGCGTTGTAGAAGCGGTGGAACGCGCCGGCGAGCCGCATGAGATAGCGGTTGATATAGCTCGGGTCGTAGTCGCGGGCGGCCATGCGGATCTCCTCGCTGAAGTTGGCAAGCTCCTTGATGAGCGCGCGCTCCTGCTCGCCGGAGAGCAGGGACAGGTCGGCCTTGTCCGCGGCGGGAACGCTGCGGCCCTCGTCCGCCATCGTCTTGAGCAGGCTGCAGATACGCGCATAGGCGTACTGGATATAGTAGACGGGGTTCTCGCTGTCCTCGCGCACGGCGAGGCCGAGGTCGAAGTCCATCTGCGTATCGGGCTTGGCGTTGAAGAAGTAGCGGCAGGCGTCGACCGGGATCTCGTCGAGCAGGTCGGAGAGCGAGATGGTCTTGCCGGTGCGCTTGGACATACGCACCACCTCGCCGTCGCGCACGAGCTTGACGAGCTGCATGAGCACGATATCCAGACGATTCGTGCCGTCGAGACCCAGCGCGTCGATCGCGCCCTTGAGGCGGGCGACATGGCCGTGGTGGTCGGCGCCCCAGATGTTGATGACCTTATCGAAGCCGCGGACCTCGAACTTGTTGCGGTGGTAGGCGATGTCGCCGGCGAGATAGGTGTAGAAGCCGTTGGCGCGGCGCAGCACGTCGTCCTTCAAGCCGAGCTTGTCGATGTCCTCGTCCTTCTTGCCCTGCTTGCGGTACTGGTCGCGCATGATCTCCGCGGTCTTGACCCAGAGCGCGCCGTCCTTTTCATAGGTCCAGCCGAGGTCGGTGAGCTTTTTCGCCGTGTCGGCGACAAAGCCGGACTCGTGCAGGGAGGACTCGAAAAACCATTCGTCGAACTTGATGCCGTAGCGCTCAAGGTCGCTCTTCATCTTGGGGATGTTGCGGTCGAGGCCGAAGCGCGCCATATCGGCGTGGCGCTCCGCCTCGGTCTTGTCCAGATAGCTCTCGCCGTGCTCGGCGTAGAACGCCTGCGCAAGCTCCTTGATGTCGTCGCCATGGTAGCCGTCCTCGGGGAACTCGACGGCGTCCTCGCCCTTGATGAGCTGGAAGTAGCGGGCCTCGATGCTCTTGGCGAACTTTTCGATCTGGTTGCCGAAGTCGTTGACATAGAACTCACGCCACACGTTCGCGCCGGACCAGTCGAGCACGCTCGCGAGCGTGTCGCCAAGCACGCCGCCGCGGGCGTTGCCCATGTGCATGGGGCCGGTGGGGTTGGCGGAGACGAACTCGACCATGTACTTCTTGCCCTTGAGGCCCTCGCCGCGGCCGTAGGCGTCCGCCTCGCGCTCCACGTCCTCAACGACGTCAGCGTACCACTTTTCGCCGAGACGGAAGTTCAGGAAGCCGGGGCCGGCGATCTCAACAGAAGTAAAGTAGGTGCCGTCGAGCTTCATGTGCTGGGTGAGGATATTCGCGACCTCGCGCGGGTTCTTGCGCATGGCCTTGGAGGCGGCCAGGCAGAAGGTGGTGGTGTAGTCGCCGTTGGCGGTATCCTTGGGGATCTCGACCGCGGGGACGGTCTCCACGCCATCGGGCAGCAGACCCTCCTGCACGGCGGCGCGGTAGGCGCTGCGCGTCAGGACGGCGATCTGGTCCTTTGCGCTCTGGATCATATTCATAGCTTTTTCCCTCGCTCTTTCGTAGTTGATGCGGCGGCGCGCTGCCGCGCCGCAAAAAGTGCAGAATCGTAACGTGTATTATACTACAGCTGTGTGTGGAAAACAAGCCGTTTTTGCAATTTCCGCCGCGAAAGCCGGCGCATTTCTGTGCAGGCGGACACGAAATAGCGCTTGCACGGACAGCGCCGCTCTTATATAATAATAAGGACGCAGAGAATAAAGACGCCGAAAAGGAGCACGCCATGCTATTCTTTGGAAAACGGAAAAGCGCCCCTCTCGTCCAGTCCTCCACCGAGGACTGGCGGAAGCAATGGCAGGACCTCGTGCCGCCGGAGTGCCGCAACGTCCCCGTCACGGTGGACGGAAAGACGATGACCGCCTATGTGCAGATCAACCACTTCGTGATGATGCTGCAGGACGGGCTTTTGATGCAGCAGGGCTTTTTTGACGTCTGCGCGCATTTTCAGCGCGCGGGTTACCACGTCATCTGGCTGGTGCGCTGCACGCAGGACATTGCGGGCGGCTATCTGAAGCTGCGTAAGGCGAGCGGAAACGAATGCCTTTGGAAATGGCGCAAGCCGACGACCAACTTCGGCCGCTGGACCTCCGACAACCGCTATGTGACCATTCTGCTGCAATACAAGCCCGCGCCGGACGGCGACCTTTCGCGCTGCACGGAGCACATTCTCCAGCGCGTGCAGTGGGCGGAGAGCAACGACAACTCCAAAATGGTCCCGGGGCGCACGGAGTTTGCCACCGTCGGCGCGCCGGGCACGCCCGCAGAGCTGTCCAACTGGCTGCACGGCGGCTTCATGTCGTCCGAGCTTTGACCGCCCGCTTACCTATTTATCCAATAGGGGAAACGCAAACGCACAAAATTTTGTCGCTTCAGACGATCTTGCGGCAAACCGATAAAAACCCTCTTGCGCTGTATAAAAATGTGTGCTACACTTCTCCCATCTTCAGGAAAGGAGAAAGCAATGATGGCAGCTATCAATTTTGCTAATGCCTGTATGTCTGCCTCCGCACAGCCCGACTGTGCCGCTTTCGCCTGCCCTGCCACGACCAACATCGCCATTATTCTGGACGTCAGCCTGCTGCTGGCGTCCATTCTTATTTGCCTTTTGGTAAAGGGAAACAGCTTCATATCCCGGATCACGGCGCATCCAACGGTTTCTTCTCTTGACCTCCGCAGGAGATAACAAAGAGAACGTTTCTTTCCCAAGAGGCTCCGCCAGTCCGGCGGGGCCTCTTCTTTCTTCCCCCTGTTTTTCACTTTTTCGTTCGGCCGGCGAAGGAGCGGAAATAGAATATCATTTCACAGAAAGCGAGAAAACTCCCATGGACTTCGTAAATTTCGTCATGGCGCTCAGCCCCATTCTTGTTGTCCTCGTCGGCATTTTAGGCTTCAAGCAGTCCGCCAAAAGGGTCTCCCCCATCGCCCTTGTCTGGACGCTGATCCTGGCCTTCACCTACTTCAACGTCACCGGCGCCAGCTTTGCCGACAACGTCAAGACCCTCGATCCCCTGGTCTGGAAGGGCATCAAAGAGGGTCTCAAGATCGTGCTCATGGTCTTTGGCGCGTTCACCATTCTGAACCTGCTGCGCGAGACCGGCGCCATTGACGACGTCAAGTCCACCATCGCCCGCATCAGCGACGACCGCCGCGTGCAGCTCATCGTCATCGGCATGATGCTCCCCATCTTCCTCGAGGGCGCGGCCGGCGCGGGCGCTCCCGCCGCCATCGCGGCGCCCTTCCTTGTGGCCCTCGGCTTTGATCCCGTCACCTCCATCGCCGTCGCCCTGCTCGGCGACGCGACGCCCGCCTCCTGGGGCGGCGCGGGTCTGACGACCATCAACGGCGGCGCGGCGCTCGTGGACGCGGGACTCTCCACCGTTTCGCTCAACGCGGCGATGGTCGGCCGCTTCCACATGTTCGGCGTGCTCATCATTCCGTTCATCATGGTCGGCATGGTCTTCGGCAAAAAGGGCTTCAAGGGCGCGGTTCCCTATCTCTGCTTCGCCGGCGTCTCCACCTGCACGGTGATGTTCCTCCTCTCCAACTTCGTCGGCGCGGAGGTCACCTCGATGGGCACGGGCCTCATCTCCATGCTTCTCTCGCTCGCCTACGTCAAGCTCGTCGGCGTCAAGACACCGGAGAAGTTTCGCCACCACGCCGCCGCGCAGCAGCGCAAATACAGCGCGTTCCGCGCCATGTCGCCTTACATCTATATGCTCGTGCTGCTCCCGCTCGTGCGCTACGGCTTCCCGGCGGTCGTGCCCAACGGCTTCGCCGTCATGTGTACGTTCGGCTACATCTTCTGGGTGGACGTCGTCATCCTCGTGTGCGGTATGCTCGGTGCGGCAACGCTCGGCGTGAGTGCGAAGCAGTACCGCGCGGTCTGCTCCAGGACCGTCGGCAATGTTCTCCCCGTGCTCATCACGATGGGCAGCCTTCTCATCGTCTCCTACATCATGCAGTCCCCCACGACCGGCATGATGAACCTCCTCGCCTCCGATATCGCGGCGGTGGTCGGACGCTTCTACCCGGCGGCAGCCGTGCTCATCGGCTCGAGCGGCGCGTTCATCACCGGCACCGGCCTCGGCTCGAACATCATGTTCGCCCAGATGCACATTGATGCCGCGGCCTCGCTCGGCATGAACCCCATCACCATCTTTGCCGGTCAGAACGCGGGCGCTTCCCTCGGCAACCTCATCTGCCCGAACAACACCGTCGCCGCCTGCGCGACCGTGGACGCGATCGGCCGCGAGAACGAGGTCATGAAGCACACGCTCCGCGCGTTCGCCATCGTGCTCGCGCTCTACATGGTGCTTGCCATGCTCTATACCTGCGTACTCTTCCCCAACTACGGGATGTAAGGGCAGCGCCGCAGCTTTCATTGTGCGGTGTTGCCCAAGATAAATGCTGTTTTATTTATAGAAAGGAAGGTTTCTATTATGGTTCAGAAAAGAGTTTTAGGCGTCATCGGTCTCGGTCACGTCGGCGCGCACGTCGCCTACGCGCTGGCGATTCAAGGTATCGCGGATGAGCTGGTGCTCGTCGACCAGAACGAGCAGAAGCTCGCAAGCGAGGTGCAGGACCTGCGCGACGCTGTCGCGTATATGCCCCACCGCGTCACCGTCCGCGCCGGTGACTTCGCTGACCTCGGCGCGTGCGACGTCATCGTCAACAGCGTCGGCAAGATCGAGCTGCTGCGCGGCACACATGACCGCGTGACCGAGATGGACTTCACCATTCCCGCCGTGCGCGGCTACGCCGAGAAGCTCAAGGCAAGCGGCTTTGACGGCGTGCTCATCAACATCACCAACCCCTGCGACATCGTCACCCGTGAGCTCGCGCTGCACGTCGGTCTTCCCAAGGGCCGCGTGTTCGGCACCGGCACGGGGCTCGACACCTCGCGTCTGCTCAGCGCGCTCGCGCGCCAGACCGGCATTGACCACAAATCCATCACCTGCTACATGATGGGCGAGCACGGCAACCAGCAGTTTGCCCCCTGGTCCTGCGTGAGCTTCCGCGGGATGCCGCTCGACACCTGGGCCGCGCGCGACGAGCGCTTCCGCTTCGACCGCGACGCGCTGCAGAAGGAGTCCATCGGCGGCGGCTGGGTCACATTCTCCGGCAAGTTCTGCACGGAGTACGGCATCGCCACCACCGCCGCCCGGATGGCCTACGCCGTGCTGCACGATGAAAAGGTCATTCTGCCCGCAAGCGCAGAGCTGACCGGCGAATACGGCGAAGCGGGCCTCTTTGCCGGCGTGCCGTGCGTCATCGGCGCGAACGGCGTGGAGGAGGTCGTGGAGCTGCCGCTCACGGATGAGGAAAGGGCGACCTTCCACGCCTGCTGCGAGGGCATCCGCCGCAACATGGAGCATCTCAAAGAGATCTGAGGCAACGCGAAAGGAGCTAACGTTATGAATATCGCTTTTACCGAAAATACCCATCCCGGCACGCTGCCGCCGTCCGATCAGCTCGGCTTCGGCTCCGTCTTTACCGACCATATGTTCCTCATGGACTACAGCACCGGCAAGGGCTGGCACGACGCGCGCATCGTGCCCTACGGTCCCATCTCGCTCTCCCCCGCCGCCAGCGTCCTGCACTACGGCACCGAGGTCTTTGAGGGGCTGAAGGCCTACCGCCGTCCCGACGGCGGCGTGCAGCTCTTCCGTCCGTGGGAGAACGTCGCCCGCCTGAACCGCTCCTGCGAGCGTCTGGGTCTGCCGCAGCTCGATCCCGACGACGCGCTGCAGGCTATCAAGGAGATCGTCCGCGTCGATCAGCGATGGGTGCCGAATGACCCCGGCACGTCGCTCTACATCCGCCCGTTCCTGTATTCCACCGACCCGACGCTGGCCCTGCACGGTGTGCATGAGGCGTCGTTCGTCATCATCCTCTCCCCCTCCGGCAGCTACTTCTCCGACGGGCTCAAGCCCGTGCCCATCATGGTCGAGACCGAGGATGTGCGCGCGGTGCGCGGCGGCACGGGCGAGGCCAAGTGCGGCGGCAACTACGGCGCGGCCAACCGCGCCGGCGAGCGCGCCGAGGCCAAGGGCTACTCGCAGGTGCTGTGGCTCGACGGCGTGGAGCGTAAGTACGTCGAGGAGGGCGGCGGCATGAACGTCATGTTCAAGATCAACGGCGCCGTCGTCACTCCCGCGCTGACCGGCTCCATCCTGCGCGGCGTCACGCGCAAATCCGCCATCGAGCTTTTGAAGAGCTGGGACGTTCCCGTCGAGGAGCGGCTGCTGAGCGTGGACGAGCTGTTCGAGGCCGCCAAGACCGGTGCGCTCGAGGAGGCGTGGTGCATCGGCACCGCCGCCGTCATCTCCCCCATCGGCGCACTCGGCTGGGGCGACAAATGCTATGAGATCAACCATAACCGTATCGGCGAGCTGTCGCAGAAGCTCTACGACGAGCTGACCGGCATCCAGTGGGGCACGAAGCCCGATCCCTTCGGCTGGACCTGTCCGGTGTGCTGAAGCCATGGAAAAAATATTCCGAATACCGGCAAAAGCCGGTATTCGGAATATTTACTCTTTGCGTGTTTCCTGCTATAATATGGGATACATGATTATAAATGAAGGAGAATCCAGCATGAAAGCCATCGTCACCGTTCTCGGCCGGGACCGCGTCGGCATCATCGCCTCCGTCTGCGCCCTGCTCTCGGAGTACAACATCAACATTCTCGACATCAGCCAGACCATCCTCGAACAGGGCTACTTCACCATGGTCCTGCTGGTGGACATTTCCGCGTGCACGGTATCCTTCCCGGAGATCGCCGACAAGCTGGACACTTACGGCACCGAGCGCGGCCTTGCCGTGCGCATCCAGCGGGAGGACATCTTCAACGCCATGCACCGCATCTGAGAGGAGGTCCGCGCCATGCTCGATAAAAACGACGTGCTGTCCACCGTGCAGATGATCGACCGCCAGCACCTCGACATCCGCACCATCACCATGGGCATTTCCCTGCTCTCCTGCGCCGACCGCGACGCCAAGGCGGCGTGTGAGAAGATCTACGACAAGATCACGCGCTATGCCGAAGGGCTCGTTAAAACCGGCGAGGACATTGAGCGCGAGTTCGGCATCCCCATCGTCAACAAGCGCATCTCCGTCACGCCCATCGCGCTCGTGGCCGCCGCCTCGGAGACGGAGGACTACGTTCCCTTTGCCGTCGCGCTCGACCGCGCCGCCAAGGCCGTGGGCGTCAATTTCATCGGCGGCTTTTCCGCGCTCGTGCAAAAGGGCATGACCGATGCCGACCGCCGGCTCATCGCCGCCATTCCCGAGGCGCTGGCCGTCACCGACCTTGTGTGCTCGTCCGTCAACGTCGGCTCGACCAAGGCCGGCATCAACATGGACGCGGTGGCGCTCATGGGCCGCACCGTCAAGGCCGCGGCGGAGCGCACCGCCGACTGCGGAGGCTTCGGCTGCGCGAAGCTCGTGGTGTTCTGCAACGCTGTGGAGGACAACCCCTTTATGGCCGGCGCGTTCCACGGCGTCGGCGAGCCGGAGCGTGTCATCAACGTCGGCGTTTCCGGCCCCGGCGTGGTATACCATGCCCTGCAAAGTGTAAAGGGCCAGCCCTTTGATGTGGTCGCCGAGACGGTGAAAAAGACTGCCTTCCGCATCACGCGCATGGGTCAGCTCGTCGCGCAGGAGGCCAGCCGCCGGCTCAATACGCCGTTCGGCATCGTCGATCTCTCCCTCGCGCCCACGCCCGCCGTCGGCGACAGCGTGGCCCGTATTCTGGAGGAGATGGGCCTCGAGGTCTGCGGCACGCACGGCACCACCGCCGCGCTCGCGCTGTTGAACGACGCGGTGAAAAAGGGCGGCGTGATGGCATCCAGCTCCGTCGGCGGACTTTCCGGCGCGTTTATTCCCGTCAGCGAGGATGAGGGCATGATCGCCGCGGCCTCCTCCGGTGCGCTGACGCTCGATAAGCTCGAGGCCATGACCTGCGTATGCTCGGTCGGGCTCGACATGATCGCCGTCCCCGGCGACACGAGCGCCGAGACCATCGCCGCCATCATCGCGGACGAGGCCGCCATCGGCATGGTCAACACCAAGACCACCGCCGTACGCATCATTCCCGCGCCCGGCTGCAAGGTCGGCGACACGGTGGAGTTCGGCGGACTGCTCGGCTCCGCGCCGGTGCAGGCCGTACACCCCTATTCCAGCGTGGACTTCATCGCCCGCGGCGGGCGTATCCCCGCGCCGCTGCACAGCCTGAAAAACTGAAGCTCCCATCCCGTCAAAAAACGGACGCTGCTTTTTTCGCAGCGTCCGTTTTCACTTTCATGTATCAGCGCGCAAGGTCCTTCAAATGGCTCAGGCGCTCGAGCGCGGTGTTGAGCGTTTCATCCTTCTTGGCAAAATGCAGACGAATGATGTGGTTCACGTCCTCGTCGAAGAACGAGCTTCCCGGCACGGCGCCCACGCCGATCTTCTGCGCCATTTCCACGCAGAAGTCCACATCGGACTGGCCCTTCTTCAGGAACGGGGAAATGTCCGCCAGCACAAAGTAGGTGCCCTGCGGGTCGGTGAAGGGAATGCCGAGTTCCTTCATGCCGCCGGTAAAGAGCGCCTTCATGTGCGCATAGTGCGCGCCGAACTCCTCGTAGTAGCTCATGGGCATATCCAACCCGACGACGGCGGCCTCCATCAGCGGCGAGGGCGCGCCGACGGTGTTGAAGTCGTGATACTGCTTGATGCGGTCCATGATGTTCTGCGGCGCGAGGGCGTAGCCCAGACGCCAGCCGGTGACGGAATAGGTCTTGGACAGGCTCGAGCAGCAGACCGTGCGCTCACGCATCCCGGGGAGCGTACTCATGTAGGTGTGCTTGTGTCCCTCGTAGACGATGTGCTCGTAGACCTCGTCCATGATGGCGTAAACGTCATATCGGATGCAGAGATCCGCGATGAGTTTGAGCTCGTCGTAGGTAAAGACCTTGCCGCTCGGGTTCGAGGGGTTGCAGATCAAAATTGCCTTGGGATGCTGACGGAAGGCGTCCTCCAGCACCTCCGGATCGAAGCCGAACGCCGGCGGCACGAGCGGCACGAACACCGGCTCGCAGCCCGCCATGATGGTCTGGGCGCGGTAATTCTCAAAGTAGGGAGAGAACATCACGATCTTGTCGCCCGGATTCGTGAGGGCAAAAATGGTGTCCACCATCGCCTCGGTCGAGCCGATGGTCACGACCATCTCGGTCTCGGGATCGCATTTCATGCCCATGAAGCGCTCACACTTACGCGAGAGCGCCTGACGGAAGTTCGGCGCGCCCATCGTGATGGGATATTGGTGCGGGCCGAGCCGGCTGACCTCCTCCAGTCGGTCGGTCATCGCCTTGGGCGGGTCAAAGTCGGGAAAGCCCTGCGCCAGGTTGATCGCGCCGCAGTCGATGCTGATGCGCGTCATCCGTCGGATGACGGAGTCGGTAAAATGCTCGTTTCTTCTGCTCAGTTCCTGCATGGTATCACTGCTCCCTTTCTCATTTGTCCGTGTCGGCAGAGCCTGCGTCCTTCCCGCCCGCGCACTTTTTATAATAGCGAAACTTTAACACTTCTACTCGATAAAGTCAATCGCCCTTTTGTACAAAATCAGGACAAACGCGCTGCCGCATCCCATGCACTCCGCGGCAGCCGCTTCCTCAGATGCCGAAAAGCGGCAGCAGAAATACGCCCAGCAGTGCAAGGATCAACAGCGGGACGGCGAAGGCCGTCAGCCCCGCAATGAACAGCACAGCCAGGATGACCGGAAGGCCGACGCCGAACAGGATCGTCTTGGTCAGTCCCCAGGTGACGCTGAGCGTCAATGCCACGAGCTTTACGGTCAGAACGACCATTCCGATGATAAACAATGTGAGAATACCATGACCTCCTTTTTTCTCTGTTTCAGGGCGTCATTATAGTCCTCCACCGTCCGGTCGTCAACCATTTTTATCAATCATTCAAAAATTCTTCAAAAAAGGAAACGCAGAGCGGCACCGTTTCGGTACTGCTCTGCGTTTTTGCCTTCGTTGGCTCCCGCTTCAGCGGAGCCGCCCGTCGCCGCCCATGAGAGCGGTCATCTCCTCGATGCGGTCGAGCGGGAACGGCGGCTCGCACAGCGGCTTCATGGCAATGCTCATGAGCTTCATCGGGTTGTCGTCCGCCGCCACGCGGTTGGAGCTGAGCGTCCCACAGCGCTTGCAGCGGTGGATGATAGCCCATTCGCCGCCTCTGCGCACCCAAACAGCCACTGGCTCCATGATGCCGCCGCAGTCGGACGCCCGGTCGCCGGGCTCGATGTCGACGTGCAGGCTGGAAAGGCAGTTCGGACAGTGGTTGCGGTGGTCGCTGCCGGCGTTCTGCGGCGTGCAGAGCCGGCCGCAGACCTTGCAGGTAAAGGTATCCTTGCAGGCGTGCGTCTTGTAGTAGCCTTTTTCAAAGGTCTTGCGTTTGTTTTCGCGGTTCATGGTGTTTCCTCCGGAAGAAAGATCATGCGAAATCCTTCGGGAGGAACGGCGTGTGTTGGATTTGCCGGACCTCCCGGTCAGGCCACACGCTCCGGTGATAAGGTGATGTGTTTCAAAAAGCTCTCCTTCAAATTCTGATTCGTAAGCGGAGACATTGCCCGCTGACTATCGCTTATTATAGTCCGATCCTCCGTGTTGTCAACCGTTCTCTGCCTGCTTTGCAGCCTCTGTCTGTCCGGCAAGGAAGTCGCGGACGGAGGCGGTCTGCGCCTCGACCGACGCGACGCAGGTGCCGCCGAGCGAGGTGCGGCCCGTCACGCAGTTGGTGAGCGCGATGGCGGCGTAAACGTCCTCGCCGAACCGCTCGCTGTACTGCCGGAGCAGTGTGAGCGGCAGCTCTTCGAGTACGGTGGTATGCTCGATGCAGTAGGCCACGAGCTGACCGGCGATCTTATAGGCCGCGCGGAAGGGCAGCCCCTTTTTCGTCAGGTAGTCCGCGAGATCGGTCGCGTTCAGGAAGCCGCGCTGCGCCGCGCGGTACATATTGCAGGTGCAGGCCTTCATCGCGGCGATCATCGGCGTGAACACACGCAGGCACATTTTTACGGTGTCCACGCAGTCGAACACGGCCTCCTTGTCCTCCTGCATATTCAAGGCGAGGTCGGTCCACAGGGTGTGCAGGGCGACCGCGGCTGTCCGGGACCGCAGGGAGAGCAGGGTGTTCAGGGTCTGCAGGGCGAGAAGGGCGATACCGGTGAAAAGGGCAAGCAGGGTATTCAGGGTCCCAAGGGCGAAAACGGTGAAGCACCTGTCATCACCGTCGCCGAGGATACGCCGCGCAGCTATAAACTGCACTTCCAGTCCGGCGAGCAAGAGCTGACGACGCCACGCACAGCTCACCGAGCGCACCGGAGGCTTCGAAAATTCCGCGGGGCTCCGGTGAAAGGTCCGAGCCTTGACAGCCGCCAGTTCTCAGCGCGAAAAAAGGCCGCCGCAGAACATTCCTGCAGCGGCCTTTTTCGGTTCTCTTATAGGGTGCGCACGCGGCCTTCGAACTCCCACACATAATCTCGATACCTGTAATGTCCGGACGCTTGACGCTCGCGCCCGTGATCTGGTCGGTGCAGCAGGCATCTCACGTTTCCGCGCTTCGGCACTGCCGTCCGGTATGGTCGATGTACGTCTCTTCGTTCGTCAGCAGGATCTTGGAGATTGGCACGATCTCATAGCCCTCGCCGAGCAGGTAGTCGAGGATATCCGGCAGTGCCTCTGGCGTGTGCTCGCCCGCGTTGTGGAAGAGCACGATGGAGCCGTTCGTCACCTTCCCCGTCACGCGCTTGGTGATCTCACTGGCGGAGATGCCCTTCCAGTCGAGTGAATCCACATCCCACTGGATAGGTTCCATGCCGATGGAGCGGATGGCGGAAATGACATGGTCGTCGTACTCGCCGAACGGGCAGCGGATGAGCGTCGGGCGGACGCCGGTGAGCGCCTCGATCTTGTCGCTGCAGGTGTTCACGTCCGCGATGATCTGGTCGGCGGTCAGGGAATTGTAGTGGTCGTGCGCGTTGGAGTGGTTCATCAGTTCGTTGCCGCTCTCGACGATGGCCTTGGCCTGCTCGGGGTACTGGTCCGCCCAGTTGCCGACGACGAAGAAGGTACACTTCACACCGTAGTCCGCGAGCACATCGAGAATCTTCTGCGTGTTGTCCGCCCCCCAGGCGGCGTCGAACGAGATGCTGCACACCTTCTGGTCGCGCTCGACGCAGTAGATGGGCAGCTGGCGCGTCGCGGCCGACGCCCGCACGGCGGCGGGCGCGTTCACCGCGCCGAAGATGGCTGCCGCCGCCAGCAGCGCCGCACCGACGGTCAGCGTCCTGCGCCGCAGAACAAGAAAGCGCGGCTTCGCCGCCTCCCGCTTCCCACGCTTTTTCCTCAAGGCAAACCGCAAAAACATCCGCATATCCTCCCCATTTTGTTTTGGTAGAGGGTATGCGGCGCTTTTCTTTTTCATACCGGGCGGAGCCCCGTGCGCGTCACGGGACAGGCCCGTCGTCCGCCGTCCGCACACCGATTTTCGGCAGAATTTACTTTTTTCGTTGAGAAAAAGCCGCGCTTGTGTTACACTGGATACAGCTATCATAGAAAATGAAACGCGCGGCCCTTCGCCGCACACTGAAAATTCAATCGTTTTTTGGAGGAGAAAAATCATGGAGATCAGAAAAGAAAAGAAGGATTCCGCGCTGTCATTGGCCATTGAGGGCCGCATCGACACCACCACCGCCCCTCAGCTGGAAACGGAGCTGAAGGCCGACCTTGACGGCGTCACCGAGCTGCGTCTGGACTTCGGGCAGGTCGAGTACATCTCCTCGGCGGGACTGCGCGTGCTGCTGTCCGCGCAGAAGCTGATGAACCGTCAGGGCAAAATGGTGCTCACCCATGTGAGCGAGTCGGTGATGGAGATCTTTGAGGTGACCGGCTTCTCCGATATTCTGACCATTGAGTAACACCATGCGGATGATGAGCCCCGCCGCACATCGGACGGCGGACCGCTTTACCGCTCGGATGTTCCGTGGACTGTGGGTCCCTGCCATGCTCTCGTCGCTCGGCTGGGCGCTGAGCGATATGGCGGACGCCGTGGTGGTGGGGCAGCGGCTGGGCGCCGTGGGACTTGCCGCCATCGGTCTGATCCTGCCGGTCTACATGATCAACTGCATGTTTGCCCACGGCCTCGGACTGGGCGGCTCCGTTCGCTATTCCCGTCTGCTGAGTCAGGGCAAAACGCAGGAGGCCGCGGACAGCTTTCACGGTGTGCTCGCGCTGGCGCTGCTTTTCAGCGTCACGACCGCCGTGCTGGGCAGCGTGTTCATGGACCCGCTGCTGGCGCTGCTGGGCACGCGGAGCACAGACGGCGCGCTGTATGCCGCCACAAGGGACTATCTGCAGATCCTCGTCGCGGCCACGCCGCTGTTCTACCTGTCCAACGTGTTCAACTACTATCTGCGCAACGACGGGAGTCAGCGCCGCGCCGGCGCCGGCTCGGTCATAGGCAACCTTTGCGACATCGCGCTGAACATCACGCTGGTGCTGGCGCTGGACATGGGCACGCGGGGCGCGGCGCTGTCCACCGCGCTGGGACAGATCATCACCATCGCCATCTATCTGCCGGGCTTTTTCGGTCAGAAGCACACGCTGCGCTTCGCGCTGCCGCGCGGGCGCTGGCTCGTCCCTGCCCTTTCCGCGCTGAAGGCGGGTATGGCCACCTCGGTGCAGTACCTGTACCAGATGATCTTCTTCCTCGTGTGCAACAATCTGCTGATCCGTCTGGGCGGCGAAACGGCGGTGGCGGTGTTCGATGTCATTCAGAATACCTCCTACCTGATCCTGTACCTGTTTGAGGGAACGGGGCGCGCCATGCAGCCCATCCTCTCTACCTATCAGGGCGAGCACAACCGGCAGGGAATGCGGAACACGGTGCGTCTCGGCTTCACGGCGGGACTGACGGTGGGCGGCGCGCTGATCGCCCTTGTGGAGCTGTGGCCCGCGGGAATGTGCCTGCTGTTCGGCATCGCCGGTTCGGCGTCGGAGGCGCTGGCGTGTACCGCGCTGCGGCTCTACGGTGCGGGGGCGCTGTTCGCCGGCATCAATATCCTGCTGTGCAATTACTATCAGGCCTGCGAGAATGAGAAGCCGTCGTTCCTGCTGGAGACGCTGCGCGGCGCGGTGCTGCTCATCCCGCTGACGTTCGTGTGCTATGCCTTGGGGTTGCAGCGCTTCTGGCTGCTGTTCCTGCTGACGGAGGCCGGCTCGCTGGCGGTGTTCCTGCTGCTGGGACTCGGCGGCCGTTATAAGAAAGCGGAGCTGCCGGAGGAGCGCATCTTCCAGCGGACGATCCTCAGCAACGCGGAGGATGTGATGGACGTGTGCCGCGAGCTGGAGGCCTTCTGCGAAGTCTGGGGCGCGGACATGAAGCAGCAGATGTTTTCGACCATGACCGTGGAGGAGCTCGGCATGGCCATCTTGAAGCACGGCTTTCAGGGGCGGACGGACGGCTACCTCCAGCTGACGGCCATCATGGACGAGAGCGGCGTGCTGGAGCTGCATCTGCGGGACGACGCCACGACCTTCAATCCCTTTGCGTTAGATACCTCCCGCGCCAGCCGGGACGAGGATTTCGACATGGACGGCATGGGCGTGCTGGTCATCAAAAAGCGGGCGAAGGAATTTTTCTACCGCCGCTATCAGGGCTTCAACACACTGATCATCAAGATTTGAGGGCAGAGAGGGAAAAGCGATGAAAGTCGTTTATTTCGGCAGCGACGTGTTCCTGTCGTGCTTTGAATATTTTGTGGAAAAGCATCAGGTGCTGGCGCTGTATACCTATCACAACGACGAGGACTATTTCACGGAATATGCCATCGTAAAGCGGGCGGGGGAGCTCGGCATCCCCGTCCACTACGAGGCCATCTCGCCGGAGGAGATCCGGCGGTACTTCACGGAGGAGGGCTGCGAGCTGTTTTTCATCGCGGAGTATGACCGCATCCTGACGCTGCCGGAGGAGCTTCCCGCGTTCCGCGGCATCAACACCCACAGCTCGCTGCTCCCGCAGGGACGCAGCTATTACCCCATCGAGGGAGCCATGGAGCGGGAGCTGTCATGCACCGGCGTGACGATGCACAAGGTGGCGCAGCGATTGGACGGCGGCGACGTTCTGGCGCAGCATACCATTGACATAACCGCGGACACGGACAGCATCGATGTCTATCTGCAAAGCGCGGCATGGGCGCGCGCGACGGTCGAGGACCTCCTCGAGCACCTCGACGACCGCTGGGCCGCCGGCCGACCGCAGGCGGAAAAGCAGCCCTACTGGAAGCGTCCCGCATCCGCGCTGCTGACGCTGCATCCTGAAATGAGCCGGGCGGAGGCCCTGGCGATCTTCCGAAAATACAATTCCATGACTCAGGTGGAGCTGGGCGGCGCGTGGTTCTATGTGACCGCGATAGGGACCGGCACGGCCCCCCTGCCCTGCGAGGTGCAGCGTCTGTCCCCCACGCGGGCGCTCTACCGTGTAAGAGACGGTCATTTGCGGCTTCATATCCATCCGATGGAGGTGCGGACATGAAACGAGCAAGGAGCATACGGTTACAGCCCAAGCTGCTGCTGGGACTGGTGGCGATGGCCGCCGTCCTCGCGGCGATCCTGGCCCCCTCGATCGCTCAGCTGTACCGGGCGCGGATGGAGGAGCAATACGCCTCTCTCGCGTTCGGTCAGGCCTCCGTGGCGGCGGATCTCATCGACGGAGACCGCGTGGAGCAATACTACCGGACCGGCGAGAAGGACGCCTATTACGAGGAGATCCACCGCTACCTGCAGGACGTCAGGGAGAAGCTGGGGTTGAAATACTTCTATGTGGTCGTGCCGGAGGATGAGGTCATGTACTACATCTGGGACGCGGGCGTTCCCGGCGAGGACGGCGTCTGCGACCTCGGCGACACCGACGCCTACTACGGCGGCGGCAACGAGCTGATACACGGGGCCTTTGCCGTCGACGCGGAGCAGACCATCCTCATCACCAACAACGAGGAGTACGGCTATCTGGCGTCGGCCTACGTCGCCATCCTCAACAAAGCCGGCACACCGGTGGCGCTGGCCAGCGTGGACATCTCGATGGACATGATCGACCAGCAGATCCGGCAGTTTCTCGGCCTGACGCTGTGCGTGGTGCTGGCCGTTCTGCTGCTTTCCATTTTCGCATACTACTACTATGTGCGGCGCATTCTGATCCGTCCGCTGAGGACTCTGCACCACGCCGCCATCGGGCTGGTGGAGAGCAGGATGGAGGAGCTTTCTCACTTCCGGGTGGAGGTCAACACCGGCGACGAGCTGGAGGAGCTTGCCCATTCGTTTCAGTACATGGTGTCGGAGCTGAATGAATATATTCAAAATCTCAGCCGCGTCACCGCGGAAAAGGAGCGCATCGGCGCGGAGCTGGATGTGGCGCGCCACATTCAGGCGTCCATGCTGCCCTGCATCTTCCCCGCCTTCCCCGAGCGCCACGAGTTCGACATTTACGCCTCCATGACACCGGCGAAGGAGGTCGGCGGCGACTTCTACGACTTTTTCCTGGTGGATGACGACCATCTGGCGCTGGTCATGGCGGACGTGTCCGGCAAGGGCGTCCCCGCGGCGCTGTTTATGATGATCTCCAAAACGCTGCTGAAATCCGCCGCGCAGAGCGGTCTGTCCCCGAAGGCCGTGCTGGAGAAGGTAAACGATCAGCTCTGCGAAAACAACGACGCAGAGATGTTCGTCACCGTCTGGCTGGGCATTCTCGAGATCTCCACGGGAAAAATGAAGTGCGCCAACGCAGGCCACGAGTATCCGGCCATCATGCGCAAAGGCGGCTCCTTTGAGCTGTTCAAGGATAGGCACGGCTTCGTGCTGGCCGGCATGGAGGGCGCCCGATACCGGGAATACGAGCTGGAGCTGGACGCGGGAGACCGTCTGGTGGTCTACACGGACGGCGTGCCGGAGGCCACGAATGCCTCCAACACGCTTTACGGGACTGACCGGATGCTCCGTGCGCTGAACGCCGCCGAGGGCGGCTCGTGCCGTCAGCTGCTGGAGGCTCTGCACCGCGATGTGGACGAGTTCGCGGGCGGCGCGGACCAGTTCGACGATATCACCATGCTCTGCATCGAGATGAAGTCGTCGGACATGAAAAAGATCAATCTCGCGCCGACGCTGGAGCAGCTGCCGCAGGCCACCGACTTTTTTGAGGGCATTCTCGCCGAGGCAGGAGCCCCCATGAAGGCGATCGCTCAGGTCAATGTGGCGGTGGATGAGATCTTCTCCAACATCGCCCGCTACAGCGGCGCGACCGGCGTCGTGCTGGGCTGCTCGCTGAAGGACGGCAAGGCGACGCTTCGCTTTTCCGACAACGGACGGCCCTATGACCCCACCGAAAAGCCCGACCCGGATACAACGCAGTCGGCGGAGGAGCGGGAGGTCGGCGGTCTCGGCATCTTCATGGTGAAGAAGCTCATGGACGAGGTGACCTATGAATACGCGGACGGGTCGAACATCCTGACGCTCGTGAAGAGCCTTTGACCGATCACGCCGGGCGGCCTCCCGCCCCGCAGCGGAGCATTTCCGGAAGAGTTTTGACCGAGGAAACACGATGAGCAAATACGATGCACAGCTCAGCAGGAGCTGAGCCGCCGCGAGATACAAAGAGGCCCATCTGCCAAAGCAGATGGGCCTCTTCTCTTTGTTTTGTCTGAGGGAGCGCGTTCCCGTTACTTGTTGTATGCTCTGTAGAGGAACGTCACGATCTGGCCGCGGGTGCAGTCGTTGTCGGAGCCGAACAGGCCGCCGCCGATGCCCTCAGTCACGCCGTTGGCCGCCGCCCAGGCGACCGCGTCCGCAAAGTAGCTGCCGGTCGGGACGTCGGAGAACTCCGCCGCACTCGCCGCCTTGGCCTTCAGGGCGCGGGCGAGGAAGGTCACCGCCTGCGCGCGGGTGCAGGTCGCGTCGGGAGAGAACGTGCTGGTCGTCGTGCCGGTGGTGATGCCGTTTTCGATGGCCCACGCCACGGCCTTCTCATAGTAGCTGCCGCTGACCACGTCGGTCATGCCGGACGCAGCGCCCTTCGGCTCGGGAGAGCCGGCGGCGCGCCACAGGAAGGTCACGATCTGCGCGCGGGTGCAGGGCTGCTCGGGAGCGAACAGATTGTTGCCCACGCCGTCGGTGATGCCGTTCTTGACCGCCCACTTGACAGCCTCATAGAAGTAGGCGTTGTTGGGCACATCGTAGAAGAAGTTCAGCATGGAGTTGTCCTCCATGAAGGTCGCCTTGACCTCGACCTTGCCGGCGGGCATGGTGAAGGTGTACTTGCCGTTGCCCTTGTCCTTGAGCGTCAGCTCGTTGCCGTTCTTGTCGGTGACGGTCAGGGTCTCGAGGACGTAGCCGCTGTCGGGCTTGACGGTGACGGTCACGGTGTCGCCCTTGCTGGCGCTCTTCGGGCTGACGGTCACGGTGCCGTGCTCGGCCTTGCTCGGGGTAGAGACGGAGTAGGTCGGGTCGTAGGAGCTGCTGCCGCCGGAATAATTGTAGCTCCAAGAAGCGGTAAGAATAACATTCTTCGTAACTTTGTAGGGGCTGCTCACCTTGGTGCTGCCGTCATACCAGCCGTTGAAGGTGTAGCCGCTGCGGTAGGCAGGCGTGGGGAGGGTGATGGTCGTGCCGCTGGCCACATTGTATGTGGTGTCAGCAGTTGCACCATCGTTATACTTCAGGGTAAGCGTGACTAAGTCTTCTTCCTTGACACCGCCGTTATAGATCACGCCCTTAACCGGCGTGACTTCAATGGACTGACCATTTCCGTTTTCTTTGGACAGATACAAATGCTCGATCGTACCATCGTTGTACTTGAATGTTGCGCCGTAGTTGGCATCATGCTCCACATAGAGATTGGTGACCGTACCACCGTTCATCGTGAAGCTGCCAGGATTGCTGGCCGACCACTTATTGGCGTTTACAAACACGTTACCGATCGTGCCGCCGTTGATCGCAGTCAGCGCGCCGTTGGCATTGGCGCCGATCCACAAATCGGAACTGTACTGCAAGTACTTGTCATCCTGATACCCTTCAGCGTTCTTGTTGCCAGTAATGCTGCCGGACTTCATTTCAAAGGACGCGCTGCTGGTCATGTAAACGCCGCCGATATAGTTAGGAGCCTTGCCGTTCGTGATCGTCGCACCGTCGATGGTCAGCTTACCCTTATCACAGAAAATCACGCGGCACTTCTCATTGCCGTTAACTGTAACATCTTTCAGCGTGACCTCGCCGGAAACGTAGAGAACGCAGCAGGTTTTGTTATCTTTATCTTTGCCGACAGTAAAGTTGTTGGCAGCCTTGATCGTGTAGTTGCCCTGACCGTCGATGGTGATGTTCTTTGCAAGATTGAGCGTGGAGGTCAACTCCGCGTCCTTCAGCAGCTTCACGGTCTCGCCGTTCTTGGCCGCCGTGATGGCGTCCGCAAGGGTATCATAAGCGCCTACGGTTTTCCCCTGTGCGTCGAGGACTTCGGCAACCATGTTTTCATTGATCTTCACGCCGTAGGTGCCGTCGCTGTTAGCCTTGGGGGCGAAGCCGTCCGCGCAGTACTCGGACTTCACTTCACTGGAGAACGTACCGCCGGAGACGGAGACCTTGTCGCTTTCGGTGAAGGTGTCTTCCTTCTTGTTGGTGTTGTTCCAGCCATAAGCCTTGATGGCTGCATTATTGCCGTTGGCCTTGAAGGTGCCGCCGGTGACTTCAATCTTGCCGAGACCCTTATAGCCGTCGCGGTTGACGATGGAGATTGCCGCGCCGTCCTGAATTGCGCCGTCACTTTCGGTCTTGGGAACAGCATCACCGTTGACAGTGATCTTGCTGCCGTCATTGATATTCAGGCTGCCCGCGCAGACCTGCACGCCCATGGTCTTGGCGCTGATGGTGGAATTGTCGATGGTCAGCGTGCCGCTGCTCGGGAAGTAGATGCCGAAGCCATTGGGAACATTGAGCGTGCTGTTTCTCAGCGTCACGCTGTCGTTCGTGTTATTGCCGTTGGTCTCGATGCCGCTCGTGGCGGTCGTGGTCATTTCAACATTCTCGAACGTGAGGCTCGAGTTGTCATAGGTGATCGGGCCGGTGAGGCTGGATGCCGACGGGATCAGGCCCACGAGCTGCGAGCTGACAATCTTGCCATTCTTCACCGTCAGAGCCGCATTGGGGTAGTTGATCGCAAACGCCGCGCTGTTCGCGTCCTTGCCGGTGCACGTCCAGGTGTGATTGTTCAGGTCGACCACACGGGAGGCGTCGCCGGAGTTAAAGGTCGAGCCGGTGGTGTAGTCGCGCAGAAGGACGATCGGCTCGCGGCTGGCAGTCTGCGCCTTGAACGCCTCGTCCATGGTGTAGTAACCGGTGTCGCCGATCTTGCACAGGTAGACCTTTGACACGCCGAAAGAGCCGTCGCCGTTCTTTTCTGTCTTGGCATCCTCAGTCACATACTTGGACGGATCTTTATCGAACGAGCCGCCGGTGACCTCGATGGTCGCCTTGGCGGTTTCTTCAGTAGGAACAAGGTCGTTCGAGTAGGTGTAGGTTCCCAGCGCGCCGTTGACCGTGCCGCCGGTAATTTCAACCTTGGCAACTTTGCTCTCGGCGCTGCCATAGTTCACGGAAAGGACATTGCCGTTGACCGTGCCGCCGCTGATCGTAAGGGTGGAGTTTGAACCGCCGCTGTATGTCCAGGAAGAAACTGCGCCGTTGACCGTGCCGCCCTTGATCTTCGCTCTATGCCAGTTTTCAACTGCGTAGCTGTTCGCAGAGCTCAGCGTGCCGCCGTTGAGGAACAGATCGCCGCGGTCAACCTTGATGACAATAAAGTTATCCTGGGTGAACGTGCCGCCCTTGATGTTCAGACCGGGGAACTTGTCAACGCTGTCATCGCCGACGCGGACAAGGGACGCGCCCTTACCTGCAGTGTTGCCGCTGTTGTTCTTGACATTGCCGCTCTCGAACATGACCCAAGCGTTACCCTGAATGTCGATGACATAGTGGGAGGAAACGCCGGAGTTCTCTGCGGTGTCCTCACGCATAATCGTGCCGGTCTGCGCCTCGCTGGAGTCCTTGATCGTCACGGTGCGTGCAGTGATTGTCAGTGCGGGCTTGCCCTTTTCAGTGCCGCCGTTGAGGGTATGACCGTTCAGGTCAAGCGTCATCGCCTTGTCGATGGTGACGTTCTCCTTGGTGTCACGGAGCAGCTTGACTGTATTGCCACTCTTCGCCGCTTCGATAGCTGCCGCGAGGGATTCATAGCCCGTGCTGCCGATCTGAGCGACATCATTCGTCTGCGCGCCTTCGCCGTCCGCCAGGGCAGCGGTGGGCAGCAAGCTGAACGCGAGACAAAACGTCAGCAAAATGGATAGCAATTTACGTTTCATAAAATGTCCTCCTACAATGTAAATTTTCCGCGGCTCCCCGCGGGGCGAGCACAGCACATCTGTTCCCGGTCGGGAACAGAAAAGGGGCCATGGCCCCTTTTTGCACTTTATGGCGATATCATAGCACGCCCGTGTAAAAAAATCAACCTTTTTCCTGTAAGAAAATGACAAATTTCGCGCAACATTTTTCGAGAATCCGTGCATTTCGCCAAAGCCGCCTTGCCGCTTCGCGTCGCTGCCGTATTTACTTGGCAAAGCGCCCGCTTTGCACTATGTTAAAGCGTCCTAAAACGGAGGGCGCAGAGCGGCAGAGAGCATAAATATTCCGTTAAGCGGTCGTCTCGAGCCTTTTCGCGCGCTTTTGCCGCGCATAAATAACCGTGTGAATAGTAAAATTCTACAAGGCCGCGAGGATTTTCGGCGCAAGATTGTCAAGAATTTGAGAACCGCTCCGCGGGGGCTTGACATTTGCGCGCCGCCGTAGTATCTTCACGTCAACAATTGAATAGGCTCAATTCAGTTGAGCGAGATAGAGGCGCGGCCGACAAGAGTACCGAGTCCGTACGGAGCAGAGATCCGGGACAAAGGGAAAGGGGAAGCCGCCGAAGTGGGGAACGGTTCCTGTGCCGTTTTCCGCTGGCTCGTCGGAGAAGATCCGCCGGACTGTCACAATTTGTGGAGCGCTATCGAAGAGTCGGCAGGCCGTTTTCGGTTTTGCCGGTATTGCAGATCATTTGCCGTAAATGCTCCACGCGAGCATTTACGGCTTTTTCTGTTTCCGAACTCGTTGGCGCGGACAACGAAGGGCCGACTCCCCCCACGGAGCCAATTTCCATTCAGAAAGGAAGCAACACCATGAACCTCAGAAGAACCATCGCTACCCTGCTCGCAGCCCTCATGCTGCTCGCCCTCACCGCCTGCGGCGCGGGCACGACGTCTCCCGCGCAGGACACGAACACCCCCGCCGAAGAAGCCGATCCACCCGCGGCTGAAAGCAGCCAGTTCCGCGTCGGCATGGAATGCGCCTACGCGCCGAGCAACTGGCAGGAGAGCGCCGCGACCGACACCAACGTTCCCGTGGAAAACGTCGCCGGCGCTTACGCCGAGGGCTATGACGTGCAGATCGCGCGCATCCTCGCCGATCAGCTCGGCAAGGAGCTGGTCATCGTCAAGCTCAGCTGGGACGGCTTGATCGACGCGCTCAATCAGGGTCAGATCGACGCCATCATCGCCGGCATGATGGACACCGCCGAGCGCCGCGAATCCATCAACTTCTCCGACCCGTACAAGGAGACGATCTACAGCATGATGGTGCTCGCCGGCTCGCCGTATGAGAACGCGACCTCCATTCAGGACTTCTCCGGCGCCGCCGTGCTCGGTCAGCAGGGCACCGCGCTCGACGATGTCATCGACCAGATCGAGGGCGTCGAGCACCTCAGCCCCGTCGGCAGCGTACCCGACATGATCTCTCGCCTGCAGCAGGGCACCTGCGACGCCATCGTCATCAACGAGGAGAGCGCCCCGGGCTACCTCGCCTCGAATCCCGATTTCCGTCTCATCACCTTCAGCGAGGGCAACGGCTTCACGCTGCCCGCCAAGGGCTCTTGCGTGGGCCTGCGTAAGTCCGACACCGAGCTGCTCGCGCAGATCAACGAGATCCTTGCCACCATCGACAGCGACGCGCGCACCGAGATGTGGAACACCGCCGTCGCCAACCAGCCGAAGTAACCGGCGGCTCCACGCCGCATAAGGAGGAAGCACCATGAGAGGAACCCCCGCGTCCCGCGGTCAGAGCTTCATCGCACGGGACCACCGTTATGTCTATCTGGGCGGCAGCGTCATCGCCCTCGTCGGCCTGAGCCTGTGGTATTCCGCACCCAGTCCGTACAGCTTTCTGCCCGCCGGCTCCGTGCCCGGTACGGCGCTCGCCGCGGTCTGCTATTTCTTTTTGGTCGTCAGCACGCTGGCGCTGCTCGTGAAATGGACGCACTGGAGCAGCTACGGCGAAACCATTCTCAAGCGCCCGGCCCTCGTGCGGCTGAGCCGCTATCTCTCCTATCTGGACGCCGCGGCTGCCGCGCTGCTCGCGCTCGACCGCTTCGTGCTCAAGCTCGCCTACGTCGTCCACGCCGCCGTCCACGCCGAGAGCAACCCCACCGACACGCTCTCCTCCATGGTCTACATGGCCTACAACCAGCGCTCGCTCTTCGTCACCGGTGTGTGGACGACCGTTCAGCTTGCGCTGGCCGGCACGGCGATCGCGTTCGTGCTGGCGCTTCTCATGGTCTTTCTCCGCATTCAGGAACCCGACAAGCGCAACAACGACTTTGTGAAGATTATCAAGATCGTCGCGAACAAATTCGCCCGCTTCTACATCTTCGTCATCCGCGGCACGCCGATGATGGTGCAGTCCCTCATCTTCTACTACGCGATCTTCAATCTCTTCAAGCGCACCGGCATGAGCGTCACGGAGATCAACCGCGTCTGGTCGCTCTTCATCTCCGGTCTTGTCACGGTCTCGCTCAACTCAACCGCGTACCTTGCCGAGGTGCTGCGCGGCGGCATCCTCGCCGTCGATGCGGGGCAGATGGAGGCCGCGCGTTCGCTCGGCATGACGCACTGGCAGGCCATGCGCAGAGTCGTTTTCCCGCAGGCCATCAAAAATTCGCTGCCCGCCATCGGCAATGAGTTCATCATCAACATCAAGGATTCCTCCGTGCTGTGCGTGCTGGGCGTATCCGACCTGATGTTCATGACCCGCTCGGTCGCCGGCATTTATTATAAGGGCACCGAGTGCTACCTCATCGCCGCCACCGTTTACCTGTTCCTGACGTATCTTTCCTCGCTCCTGCTCAAGACCATCACGGGAAGGATGACCGCGCCGGACAACACGAAGCGGCGTCAGGGCAATCAAACCGTCGATCTGGGACTTCCCAGCTCAAACTGACAGGAGGACGCTATGACGAACGATCCCATCATCAAAATCGAACAGCTCGAAAAGTCCTTCGGCGACCTCCACGTGCTCAAGGGCATCAACTTGGAGGTCGACCGCGGCGAGGTCGTGTGCATCATCGGCGCGTCCGGCTCCGGCAAGTCCACGCTCCTGCGCTGCATCAATCTGCTGGAGGAGGCCGACTCCGGTCACATTTGGTTCGACGGGCAGGATCTCATGGACCTCAAGGTCGACCTCAACGCCCTGCGGCAGAAGATCGGCATGGTGTTTCAGGGCTTCAACCTTTTCAACAACAAGTCCGTGCTGGACAACTGCACGCTCGCGCCCATGACGGTGCGGCACATTCCCAGGGCGCAGGCCGAGGAGACGGCCATCCGCCGCCTCAAGGCCGTCGGGCTGGAGGATTTCATCCACGCCGACTCCCGCCGCCTCTCCGGCGGGCAGAAGCAGCGCGTTGCCATCGCGCGGGCGCTGTGCATGGAGCCAGAGATCATGCTCTTCGACGAGCCGACGAGCGCCCTCGACCCCGAGATCGTGGGCGAGGTGCTCGATGTGATGAAGCGCCTCGCGCAGGAGGGCATGACCATGGTCGTCGTAACGCACGAGATGGCCTTTGCCAAGGAGGTCAGCGACCGCGTGGTATTCATGGACCGCGGCGTCATTCTTGAGCAGGGTACGCCGCAGGAGGTCTTCGGGAATCCGAAGGAGAGCCGCACGCGCGAATTTCTCAGCCGCTATCTGGAGGACAAAATGGCATGACGAAGAAGATCACCGATTTCTTTGCCCTCGAGGGCAATTATCCCGACTTAGACGCCGAGGGCGCGGTCGCGCGTCTTTCGCAGGCGATCCAATGCCGGACCATCAACTATGCCGACCACAGTCTGACCGACTATAGCGAGTTTGACAAGCTCCACGCGCACATGAAGGCGAGCTATCCCCACATCATGCGCGCGGGCGTCTTTGAGCGGCTCGGCCACCACGCCGTGCTCATCACCATCCCCGGCAGCGACGAAACGCTGCGCCCCTGCCTTTACATGTCCCATCAGGACGTGGTGCCGGTGGTCGAGGGCACGGAGCAGGACTGGACCTATCCCGCCTTCTCCGGCGCGGTGGCAAACGGCTACATCTGGGGCCGCGGCACGCTCGACATCAAAAATCAGGTTTTTGGCGTGCTCGAGGCTGCGGAGTATCTGCTCGCCCGCGGCAGGACCTTCCGGCGCACGGCCTACCTCGCCTTCGGTGACGATGAGGAAACGCTCAACACCGGCGCGCTGGCGATCTCCGACCACCTCAAGGCGCAGGGCGTAACGCTGGAATTCGTTTTAGACGAGGGCGGCGGCAAGATCGAATCCGGCGCGGCCTTCGGCGCGCCCGATATTTCCATCGCGCAGGTCGATCTGATGGAGAAGGGCTATGCCGATCTGGAGCTGACGGTCCGCTCCATCGGCGGACACTCGAGCCGCCCCTACGGCGGCACCTCGCTCGCCCATCTCGCCTGCGCCATCGCGGACATCGTCCGCAGCCCGTTCCCCGTGCGGCTCAATCTCGCCATGATGGGCGCGTTTGAAACGCTCGCGCCCTACATCACCGCCGAGCCGCTCAAAACGCTGACGCGTGACGTCCGCGCGAACGCGGACGCCATTGCGGCCTACTGCTATCAGTCCTCCGCGCTCTTTCCCTTTGTCACCACGACCATCGCCCCCACCGTCATTCAGGGCAGCAGCAGGGCCTGCAACGTGATGCCGCAGGATATGCAGGCGGTCATCAATTTCCGTCTTGCCGACGGCGACACGGTCGAGAGCGTGATGGCGCACTGCCGTGCGGCGGTGCAGGACCCGACCGTGGAGCTGCGCTACCAGCAGGCCAACGATCCCTCCGCCACGGCCCGGCGCGACGGCTACGGCTACCGCGCGGTGGTGGACAGTATGCGGCGCTACTACCCCGACGTGGTGTTCGTTCCGTCCATGACCGTCGGCGCGACTGACGCGCACCAATACGAGCAGATCTGCGACACCTGCCTGCGCTGCTCGCCCTTCATGGCGGAGCCAGAGGAGGCCGCCTCCGGCGTTCACGGGACGAACGAGCGCATTCTGGTCCGCGCCTACCTGCAGGGCATCCGCGTGCTCATCGACCTGATGGAGCACGCCAATCTCTGAGACACGGCCTCAGCCCGCGTTTCAAGCCGCAAGCACGCAAAAAGAGCCGCGCTCCCTGCACCGGGAACGCGGCTCTTTCCATATTCTCATATAATCATACGACAGCTTTCTTTACCACGCGGCGACCGCGCCGTCGCAGCGCGGCTCGGTGCCGGCCGTGTAAACGCCGTCCTCTCCGCGCCAGATGATCTGACCGCGGCCCATCGAAATGCGGTCGTCCACGACCGTGACCTCGTGGCCCATCGCGCGCAGCTCGTCGGCAATGGCCTCGCCCGCCTCACACTCCAGTTCGAGCCTCCTGCCGCCGATCCATTGGATGCGCGGCGCGTCAAGCGCCTCCTGCGGGTTCATGTGATAATCGAGCGTGTTGACGAGGACCTCGGTCTGACCCTGCGGCTGCATGAATGCGCCCATCACACCGAATGGGCCGACGGCGGCGCCGTCCCTGAGCAGGAAGCCGGGAATGATGGTGTGGTAGGACCTCTTGCCGCCGGCAAGGCAGTTGTCACTCGCGGGGTCGAGCGAGAAGTTCGCGCCGCGGTTTTGGAGCGAGATGCCCGTCCCCGGCACGGCGACGCCCGCGCCGAAGGTGGTGTAGTTGCTCTGGATGAACGAGACCATGTTGCCCTCGCGGTCGGCGGTGCAGAGATAGATGGTGCCGCCGCAGTGCGGGGCGCCCGCCCTCGGCTCCAGCGCGCGGTCGGTGATGAGCGCGCGGCGCGCGGCGAGATAGGCGGGATCCAGCAGCTCGCTGACCTTAGTTTTCATATAGCGCGGGTCGGCGACATAGGTCCTCGTGTCGGCAAAGGCCAACTTGATGGCCTCCATCACCTTGTGATAGTGCTCGGCGCTCTCGCGATTTTCCGGCATGGTCATGCCGTTCAGGATGCCGAGCGCCATGAGCACCGTAATGCCGTGGCCGTTCGGCGGGATCTCACAGACCGTATAGCCGCGGTATTCCTGCGTGATGGGCTCGACCCATTCGGGGCGATAATTGCGGAAGTCGTCCTCGCAGAAGTACCCGCCGGTCGCGCGGGAGAACGCGACGATCCGCTCCATCAGCGCGCCGCGGTAATAGCTCTCGCAGTCCGTCGCGGCGAGAGAGCGCAGCGTCGCGGCATAGTCCGGAAGGCGGAACAGCTCGCCCACGCGGTAGGGCGTACCGTCCGGCTTCATAAAGCTCTGCCACCAGTATTCGTGCGGTGCGGCGTTCTCCGCCATCGCCTTGGCAATGCGGCGGCTGTCGCGCTCCCACTGCCGCGCGACGTTCACCGGCACGGGATAGCCCTCCTCGGCATAGGAAATGGCAGGCGCGAACAGCTCAGCGAGCGGCTTCGTGCCGAAGCGGCGGTTCAGCTCCGCCCAGCCCGCGGGCGCGCCGGGCACCATCGTCGGCAGCCATCCGGCCTTCGGCATCTCTGTATAGCCCATCGCGCAAACCTTCTCCGCGCTCAGCGCCATCGGCGCGACACCGCTGGCGTTGAGGCCGTAGAGCCGTTTGTCCCGCTCGATCCACACGAGCGCAAAGCAGTCCGAGCCGAGGCCGTTGCCGGTCGGCTCGAGCAGCGGCATAGCCGCGGCCATCGCCACAGCGGCGTCCACGGCGTTGCCGCCGGATTTCATCACGTCCAGTCCGATCTGTGCGCCGAACGGCACAGACGTGCAGGCGACGGCATTTTTGGCGTAGACGACATTGCGCCGTGAGGCATAGCGGTAAGTCAACGGATCGAAGGCAGGCATGGGAAGCGTTCTCCTTTTCTCTTTTATAACAGGCTTAGTATAGCACACCGACATGGGAAGAGCAAGGCGGCGGTTAGGCTCCCGCACGGACGGTTATAATATTTTCCGTATTATTACCCGGTTTTTAGGCATTATTGAAAAAATGAATCATTCTATTTCTTTGCATTTTCTTGATTTCTTTGGTGTTGTGCGCTATATTTTAGTTTGATTACGAAATTTTACTCACATAAACACAGAAAGGCGGATTTTATGGAGCTTCAAATTCAGGATCTGGTATCCTCCATCAAAAAGGACGGCATCGAGAGCGCGAACCGCGAGGCCGCGCAGATCCTTGCCGACGCCAAGGCGCAGGCGGAAAAGATCGTCGCCGACGCGAGGAGCGAGGCGGACAAGCTGCGTGCGGACGCGCAGGCGGAGATCGGCGTGTTCAAGGCCAGCGCTCAGCTCAGCGCGGAGCAGGCGAAGCGCGACGCGGTGCTTGCCTTCCGGCAGGAGATCGGTGCGGAGCTGGCGAAGCTGCTCGCGCAGGATATGCATAAGGCGCTCGACGACAAGGCGCTCGCGTCGCTCATCACCGCCGCGCTGCAGGGCGAGGACGCCTCCGCCTACGCCGCGGAGGTCGCCTCCGTCACAGACGCGCTCAAAAGCGAGCTCGCCGGCGAGCTCAAGGCGGGGCTGGAGCTGCGGCTCTCCAAAAAGGTCCACACGGGCTTCCGCCTGTGCGCCAAGGACGGCTCGGGCTACATCGACTGCTCCGACGAGGAGCTGGCGGAGCAGCTCGCCCCCTTCTTCCGCGAGTTGCGCATTTAAGGAGGGACGCTCTTGGCTTCCTATTACTACTTAATCTCGAGCCTGCCGATGCTCCGCGCGGGCGACGCCCCGCCGCTGGATTACGCTGCGTTTCTCGACCAATGCCGGGGCGCGGTGAGCGACAGGGTCTACCGCTCGCTCGAGGAGCTGACGGTGCGCTCGGAGGACGGCGGCTTCGTGAGCCGGTGGGCGGCCTTCTACCGCGTGCTGCAGGGCGAGCTGACCTATCAGCGGCGTGTGAAGCGCGGCGAGAGCTGTGCCGCGCCGAACGAGCGCGACGCCGCCGTGACGCAGACCGTCACCGCGGCAGTGAACGCAAAGGACCCGCTCGAAGGCGAGCGGCTGCTGCTCGCGCTGGAATTTGACCGGCTGGATGAGCTGGTGGGACTGCACAGCTTCGACGACTGCGCGCTCTACGGCTACGCGCTGAAGCTGCAGCTGCTCGAACGGCAGCGCGTCTTCCGCCATGACGAGGGCAAGGCCGCCTTCGACACCCTGCTCGGACAGGTCCGTCAGCAGATATTCAGCCTATAAGAAAACGGGAGAAACGAAATGGAGAAAGTGACAGGCTATGTGACCGGAGTCAACGGCAACCTTGTCTCGGCAAGATTCTCGGGCTCCGTTCGGAAAAACGAAGTCGGCTTCGTCAAAATCGGCAATGACCGCCTCAAGGGCGAGGTCATCCGCATCAGCGGCGACGCCGTGAGTATGCAGATCTATGAAATGACCAACGGCATTCAGGTCGGCGACGAGGTCGAGCTGACCGGCGAGCTGCTGAGCGTCGAGCTCGGCCCCGGCCTTCTGACGCAGGTGTACGACGGCTTGCAGAATCCTCTGCCGAAGCTTGCCGAGCAATGCGGCTTCTTCCTCGAGCGCGGCGTATACCTTGACCCCATCCCCGATAAGGAATGGGAGTTCACCCCCTGCGTCAAGCCCGGCGACGCCGTGCTCGCGGGCGACGCGGTCGGCAGCGTGCCGGAGGGGCAGTTCACGCACCTCATCATGGCGCCCTTCGACCTCAAGGACGAGGGCTGGCGCGTAAAGAGCGTGAAGGAAAAGGGCGTCTATCACGTCCGCTCCACCGTTGCGGTGCTGGAAAACGGCGCGGGCGAGGAGAAGGCTCTGAGCATGGTCTTTTCCTGGCCGGTCAAGCAGCCCATCCGCTGCTATGAGGAGCGTCTGCGTCCCGACGAGACGCTGGTGACCAAGATCCGCTGCATCGACACCTTCCTGCCGGTCGCCAAGGGCGGCACCTTCTGCGTGCCCGGCCCCTTCGGCGCGGGCAAGACCGTGCTGCAGCACATGGAGGCGAAGAACGCTGACGTCGACATCGTCATCGTCGCCGCCTGCGGCGAGCGCGCCGGCGAGGTCGTGGAGGTGCTCAAGGAGTTCCCCGAGCTGACCGACCCGCGCACGGGCCGCTCGCTGATGGAGCGTACCATCATCATCTGCAACACCTCGTCCATGCCGGTCGCGGCGCGTGAAGCGTCCGTGTACACGGCAGTGACGATGGCCGAATATTACCGCCAGATGGGACTCAACGTCCTGCTGCTGGCGGACTCTACGAGCCGCTGGGCACAGGCCATGCGCGAGATGAGCGGCCGACTGGAGGAGATCCCCGGCGAGGAAGCCTTCCCTGCCTACCTCGAATCCGTCATCGCCGCGTTCTATGAGCGCGCGGGCAAGGTCCGGCTGAGAAACGGCAAAATCGCCTCCGTCACCATCGGCGGCACGGTCTCCCCTGCGGGCGGCAACTTTGAAGAGCCGGTCACGCAGGCGACGCTCAAGGTCGTCGGCGCGTTCCACGGTCTCTCCCGCGAGCGCTCCGACGCGCGCAAGTATCCCTCCATCCACCCCATCGACTCGTGGTCAAAGTATCAGGGCGTGGTGGACATGGCGCGTGTGGAGGAGGCCCGCGGCATCCTCCGCCGCAGCAGCGAGATCAATCAGATGATGAAGGTCATCGGCGAAGAGGGCACCTCGGCCGAGGATTACATCCTCTACCAGAAGGGCGAGCTGCTCGACGCCGTGTACCTGCAGCAGAACTCCTTCGATCCCATCGACGCGGCCTGCGAGCCGGAGCGTCAGGCGCATGAGTTCAACGTGCTCTA